>ENA-OPXH01000221-OPXH01000221.1-human-gut-metagenome-genome-assembly--contig:-NODE-221-length-54581-cov-5.381469_pt1 | contig 54581 bp, 43 predicted proteins | sample MGYA00241521_ERZ502034 | MGnify/ENA primary metagenome ERZ502034 (study PRJEB25962, sample SAMEA2042103) | human gut metagenome | biome: human gut; feature: human-associated habitat; material: faeces... | reverse complement strand
CGTCAACAATGACATTCGTGATCTGACAAATCAGGAAAGAAAAAATGTCTTCATTTCGTTGATCCGAGATCTGTCACAAAGAACTGTCCGTTTCTTCGCTGGATTACCGCATGCTGGCGGCTTACAGAACTGTTGTTGGTGATCACATAATCAGACATGCCCGCATTTTTACCAATCCGGAACTCGTCTTTGTCCACGATAACACTCTGCTGTGTCTGTACAAAGTAAAGCACCCCTCTCGGCGGCATCTGTGACGCTGCCTGCTTTTGTGCCTGTTCCATAGACAGCATCGTGATTTCGCGTTCCGTATAACTGTTCTGCTGGTACACGGTTCTTACCGGAACCTCTGTAACGCTTTCTATCTGATCCGCTTCCCTTTTCTGACCACCGTTATACGCTTTTGCCATTGCATTCGTATTTTTAATCAGAATATTCATGGCGATATAAGCGCCAAGTCCGCATAAGAGCATACCGAAGATATGCCACATAAGAACGGTCATTCCGTTTTCCTGAAAATTCAGTCCGTAGCGCGGTGCATTTTCTGCCAGACGATTGCCCAGAGAATAGTACCAGATCAACGGATAGATTCCACAGGTCAGATAAGACAACAGGATAAATGCAATCAGACCGCTGGTCTTCTTCCCATCACCCGTACACATTTCATTGACATCCTGCGCCATCTTATAGATAAAATAAAAGTTATAGATTCCACAGGTTAATAGTCCAAATACTATATATTTCCATAATGCTCTGTCTTCCTGGATCATAAGCTGTCTCCTTTTTCATAACGGGCAGGGGCATTTTCATGCTCCTGCCCGTCTCTTTGCTTTTATCTGCGATGTTTTATTTCTCTTTGTCTTTCTTCCGTTTCACCAGTACAACGATCAGCCCTGCGATGGCAACGATGATCACGATCACGCTGACCAGTAACGGGGTATTGTTGATAAACTGTACAAAGCTGTTCTGTGTTACCAGTACCCGGTAAGAAGCCGGCACCTGTGCATTGGTCTCCGGATCGTATACCTCTTTTGAGATATTACCGGCTTTGTCACACGATACCAGTTCGATAGTCTGATACTGGTTGCTGCTGGCAATATCTACCGGAAGTTCTCCGTTCAGCTGTGCAATCTCATCTTCTTCAAAACGTTTGAACAGTTCCCCGTCCAGATATACTTCCACATAAGCCAGGAAGATATTGTCTTTCACATTCAGAGTGAACTCATGCATGTTTTCTTTGTAACGGCCTCTGTCGGTCAGGTTGGATACAACCATCGTCGGCGCGGTCTTATCTACGGTAAATGCAATCGTCTTTGCTTTTGTCTTGTTGGTGGTAGAGTTATGTGCCGCATCTTCAGAGTAGATATTGATCACATAATTTCCTTCCTCTTCAAAACAGGAAGCTTTGATCCGGTACAGATATTTCTTCCACTGTCCCTCTTCACCGGATTTTGTGATGGTGTAATCTTCGCCTTCTTTCAGGGTAACGATTTTTCCATCCAGACTGTAGGTGATCTCGATCGTTGTCAGATCATCTACGTTAATCTCCGTGATTTCCAAATCCTGTGGTTTGTTTGTATATTTCTTGTCAACCAGCGCTTTTGTACCGCTGCCAAGTTCATAGGTAGAACCGTCACGGTTTACAGAGAATGTGATCGAAGATTTTGTCTCATTTCCTGCTTTATCGGTTGCTTTCGCAGTCAGCGTATAGATATCATCCATACCCTCCGGGAAATCCTTAAAGATGACATTCATGCCGATTGCACTGCTTGAGATACTTGCCAGAGAATCAATCTTGATTTCTCCTTTATTGACACCCTTCAGTGTGATCTTTACGCCACTTGCAATAAAGTTCGTATCAGAAATACTGATCCGCGGGGCTACCGTACCGTTGTTTGCCGATTTGTCTTTTACACCGGTGGTCTTCACTTCCGGATTCTTCAGATCCACAGTAAATTTATCCTGTGCATAATCTGCGGCTTTGTTGTCTGCAAGATCCAGTCCGCTGACGGTAAAGGTATAATCTGCATCATGATTGAACACCACATTTGCGGTATGTGTATCTCCACTGTTTGCCCATCCGCCGATGGAAGGTGCACCGCCTGCGGAAGCCGTCGTGGACACGGTAATCTTTGACGGGTCAAAGTTGTGTTCGGTTACGGTAATGGTCGCTGTTCTTGCCTCTTTGTAGTAATTGCCGTTCTGCGCACTGTTATTGTTATAAGAAACTTTGATAACCGGAACAGTCTTATCCACCGTAAATTCTTCCAGATTTTCGGTGTTGGATTTGTTTCCTGCAAGATCGTAACAGTCATAACTTACCGTATAATCACTGTCACCGGAGAACGTAACGGTTGCGGTATGGAGCTCTCCGTTATGGCTCCATCCGCTAATACTGTATCCGCCTCCCGTGGTGGAAGTTACTCTCGGCAGATAGGACTCATCGAAGTTTCTCTCATCTACCGTGATCGTCAGTGTCTTATCGTTTTTGTAATATTTTCCATTATGTACATCGCTCTTATCAAAACTGAAACTTACAATCGGTGCTTTGTTATCGACTTTGAGTGTTTGTGGCTGTGATGTCACGCTGTTCGCTGACCAGTCTTCCGCGTACACACTGACTTTCACATCGTTGGAATAGAACAGGTTCGGATCAATCGACACCTGACCGGTCCATACTTTCTGGTGTGCTGCCTTGGATAAACCGGTATTTTCATCTGCCAGTGTATTGCTTTCCACATATCCGGTCGTTCCGTTCTCGATCCGATAGGTGATCTTTTTCAATCCGGCATACGCGTCATTTACAATCGGATCTTCCACACGAATACTGAATCCCGGATGATCGCCTGCACTGTAAACGCCTTTTCCCCATCCCGGACTGGTCGGTGTGATCGTAACAACCGGTACCGGACTGGTATTGTCAACAATGATTCCATCGGTGCTGAAGTATTCTGTATTGCCCACTTTGTCAGTAACTTTTTCATATACTACAAGGTGCTGGTTTGCCGCATACGACAGACCGGAAACATACGGTGTCCAGTCCGTGCGGTTTTCCAGTTCTTCTCTTGTCAGTCCATCTGCTGATTTCAGATACTGTGTGGATTCCACTCCGGAAGTCGCATCCTGGCTTGTCATAGACACCCGCACGTTGTTCTTTCCAAAGTATCCAAAGGTGATGGTTTCTATCAGACTGTTCCAGATCTGCGCCGATGATCCGTTATTCTCCAGATCTTCTGCTTTTACTTCTCCTTCCGGATTCTTACGGTCCAGTGTCACATGATGCGTAATCGGTTTTAACGAATTACCCGCCAGGTCTGTGCAGCTATAGGTGATTTTATAATTTGCATCCACAGCGATCTCCGAAAGTGCGAGCGTATATTTTCTGCCCTCATCCGTATTGCTCTCTGTCCATCTTTCCTGCGTTTTGACTGCCTTCGTTACAGCATTCTTATAATCTGTAATATCAACTGCTGCCCCGGTACTGTCCGTCGCTTCCACAGCGATGTCTGCAAATTCAGCTGAGAAGTTTTCTTCGGTCAGAACAGCCGTAATACCGATCGTACCGTTGTCACCTGCTGTTGCATTGTTCGCTGCAAACCATTCATATGTCGGATCCAGCGCAAGCTGGGTTTCTGTGTTGTTTTGTTTTGCTGTGTAGGTAAGATCAAGGGTTGGTGCTACGGTGTCGATAATAAATTCGAATCCGTCTTCATTTTCAGTATCTTTAACATCATCTCCTGTGTTGCCTGCCGCATCCGTTGCAATTGTCTTTACTTTGTATTTGCCATCTTTATCAAATACAATACTAAAGACATACTCTGTCTGATCCGTTGTTTTGGTAATATCCGGCAGTTCATCTTTTGTTATTTCTTTGATACCGAGACTCTCTTTGTTTTTCTCCAGTTCATCAAGCGTATAATCTTTTCCATTAATGGAAACTGTTATATTCTTTAAAAAACGTTCCGTCACTGTGACCGTATAAGTCACATCGCTGTTTGCATATTTTTCGTTTCGGAAACAATGTTCGTTATTTTCATTCAGATTTTTCTGTGTATATTTGGCTTCAACTGTCGGTGGCTTAGAATCAATAACCAGGGTATGGACTGCATCGTTTTCCATAGTATTTCCTGCATTATCTTTCGTCTCACTGGCTGGTGCAATAACCGTAATCACCTGAGAGCTATCTTTATCACTTTCAAAGTACAGATCCTCTTCGATTTTGCGATAATTGTTCAGCTTTTCGAGTGTTACATTCTTAGGAAATTGTTTATCTTCTGGATAGGAAACGAATTCGTTTGTGGTCTTGTTACCTTTTCCATCGATATTAGACACCTGATATCCCATCTGTGTGAGTCCTGAGTAAACAGATCCACTTTCATCTGCTTGCATATGCAAAGTGACATTTCCCGTATAATAGACCACATCTGTATCCCCATATTTGCCATTTTTACCATCATCATTTTTCTCTGGGGTCTCTTTGTAGGTTACTGAAATATCTTGTGTGTTATTTTCCAGAACGACACCGTTAGATCCGTAGATTTTTACATTTCCTACATTATCTTCTGCTTTTACAAAGACAATATAATTGTTACATTCGAGGTCCTCTCCCCCTTTCAATTTTCCAATATTTTTGATTGTCCATGAGTTTTCTTTTCCAGATGTTTTTAATCCTTCCCCACTCTCGAACTTCACTTTACTTAGCGCAGTTTCATAGTCCTCTTCCGTTGTCAATAATTCCCAATAGTGATTTTTATCCTCAGAAGTATTCACTACAAGGTAAGACATTTCATTCACACCTGATTGCGTATCACTGAGTGTCACATTTACTTCTATTGTATCTTTTTTATAAAATCCAAAAGTAACTGCTTGTTCTATGTTACGAACTACATTTTTTGTATCTTTATCAAACGTAATGCCACATTCTGGAGGCTCTGCATCGTATATAAATTGAAGTTTAAAGTCCTGCGTTTTTGCAAGAACCTTTCCACTTTCATCCTCTTTTGTCAGATAAAAGGACCGGTTGATGTCGTTATTTTCCTTTATTTTCAGACCCAAATCTGTGACATCCGTTTTATCGTCTCCATTGACCCAGTAAACCCTGTTGTATCCACCAGTTTCAGAAAACTGAACCGTTGCATTCTTTCCATTTGCATTCTTTCCATAGTAACGCTTTCCACCTGCTTCATATGCATGGGTACTATTAATGTTATCAACAGACAGATACCCAGCAGCGTCTTTTTCTCCTGTAATTTCCAGTGTTCCGGTTGCTGTCAGATCAAATTTGTAATTGTTTGTCGGATTTGTTATCTGATCTTCTTCCTGCAACACTAAAGCGCCTGTATGTTTACCGTATTCTGCCGTATCCTTTTCCTTTACATTTTCCTCTGTCAAATCCGTAGCTGTTGTATCCACTACCTTCGGAAACTTAAAACCTTCTACTTTTAATTTATCTTCATCCTGTCCGTTCACAAAACCGGTTGCAAAAACCAGATTCAGGTCTTTCAGATCTTTCCCCTCTGTCTCCTCTTCGTTTTCATACACATATTTCAGATCACGGAATCCTCTGCTTACACCTCGCACACCAAGCTTCAGTGTTCGTTTCTGAATCGTCAGCGGAACCTCCATTTCCACTTCCTCGATCTTATAATTTGTTTTCAGATCTTCCCGCAAATTTGATACCGTACTGAGATTTTTCGGAGCAAACGTCATATTCTGTTTCTCTTCCTCACCCTGAACATTTTTCAGTTTGCTGTCATAGCCTCCAAAAACAATCTCCTGAAATAATTTAATCTCGTCTTTTGTTTCCGTTGTCGGAGTTACACCTTTTACTTGTGCATCTACTAACGTTGCTTTTACATCTACCGTTGATGTGCCATCGTAGATTTTCACATCTTCAACCGCATTTTCCAGATTTGCTTTTCCAGGCGCAAAAACGTGAACACTTCCTTCTTTCACAGCTAGTGGATACGGTTTTACTTTTACATAGATTGTTTTTGTAAACGTATAACTTTCTGTTTCTGCATCAATTGTTACCGGAATCTCTTCATCAGAAACTTTAAGCGGTGTAATTGTCAGTGTTCTCTCCTCCGGATTCGAAGTTACACTGATATTTGAATCCGCTGTATAGTTAATATTAATAGAACTAAAAGGTTCCTCAATATTATCCGTTTTATGTTGTAATTTGATCGTAAGTTCTGTAGCATCCGTTCCATAAGTCAGTTCTAACTGTTCAACAGGACTGTTTTCTCTGTCAAACTCCATAGTTCCTTCTTCCTTATTCGGCCTATATGTATCAGAATTCTTACAGTCTTTATATACCTCATCTCCTGCAAAACTTCCGGTCACCTCAACTGTGCTCTGATAACCATTTAAGGTAATTTCCGCAGTTGTCACACCTTCTTCATTTGTCAGTTCCGGGCACGTTCCTGTTATCTGATTGTTCTTTCCGTCTATATACTGATATTGAATCTGTTTTCCCGCAACTGCCTGTCCGTTAGAAGTCAGTTTAAAAGTAACTTTTACCGGAGTGCCCCATGACTGTAACTCATTACTACATGTCACCTCAAGATTTGTGTCTTTCCGGATAACATCTATCTGTTTTCTTGCAATCTCATTTCCCTTTGCTTTGGCTATAAAGGTAAATGCTGTTTCGTTTCCATTTGCTGCTTTAATTACACAGCTTGTATTCGTATTCTTACCATCTGAAAATTCCGCTTTTGCAGTGTTATCTTCAATTACCCATTCGTCAATATATGATCCCCATGTTCCCTGTACAGAAAAGGAATTTGTATCCTCTGCATATACACTGTCTGCTCCTGAGATGCTGTTCTCACTTGTATTCACACTGAAACTCTGAATTTCCAGCGCCATTGTATGCGTTTCATCATCAAAATCCGCTTCTGATGTAGTCACAGTATATAATTGTTTTGTATCCGTGATTATAATATTGCTGATATCAGAAATTTTAGAATACAAAATCTCTGTAGTTTTTGTTGTTCCCAGATCTTCTTTCGCAATACTGATACTTCCTATTTCCTGATCATTTCTGTCCGTAAATTCCAGATTCAGACCATCAAAAATCAGATCCTCTGTCGATACACCATCCCCCAGGGTTACATTCACCGAAAGCTTCGGCTCCTCCGTTGCCTGTACCGTATACGGACTTGCCGTCATACAGGTAGAAAAGGCGAAGACCACTGCCAGGAAAAATGCCAGTACCCTCTTAATTTTCTTTGTTTTCACTTTTCTTTTCCTTCCTTTCACTTAGTGTCATATATCTGTAAACTCTGCCATTTACCATCATGTGCAGATAAAAAGTGAATACCATAACAGCCAGAACCACCAGAAGAAGCCCCTCCGGGATGTTTCCCGTCAGATTGCTCACGATGGTGATGACCATTGACAGTAACAGGATCGGATCCACAATCCGTGCTGCCTTGGTTCGAAAGAATCCAAAGATTCCCGGAACCTTCTTCTGTTTCCACTCCCGGTAACCGGCATCTCCTGACAGGTTCCTCCGACAGATTTCAAAAAGAACTGTCCCCGCCAGAAACGATGCCCAGAAGATTCCTCCAAGTGCATACCCCGCAGTCGTCATTTCATTTTCTCCATTGATTGCAAACGGCTCCAGAAAAAGGGAGCAGGCATGAAGTCCGAAACAAAGGAGCGATAATCTCATATATTTTAAAGTTTTCCGTTTTCTCTTTCTCATATCTCGATTACCTCATTCGTATGAATCTCCACGAGACTCCGTATCACCACGAAGTCCACATCATGGTGTAATACATCCGTCTCCGGTTCGCCCGCTTCTAAAGAAACCGTTTCGAGTACTTCTGTCTCGCCTTCTGCCACAGTTCCGTCCAGCATCTCTGTTTCTTCTTCTCTCATCGGCATCAGAGTTGGCGTTGGTATGTCATCGTGTGTGACCAGCCGGACCGGTGTGTCATTTTCTCCGATCAGATCGCTGTAGACCTGTTTTTTCTGCCCGGCTTCGATTTCCGGTCGCTTTGTGTCTGTCTTTCTTTTTGTTTTTTTAGCGGTCTTTTTCCTCACGGTCGGTGTCTGCCCGCTGACCATTTCCTCCACTGCTTTCCGCGCAGTTCTTCCAGTCAGTTCACCGAAGACCTGCGGAATTCGCAATGCGAAGAATAAAATGATGGCAATTGCCAAAAAAACCAGTGCTGCAATTCCGCAGTACAGAAAAATATTTCTGTAAAAGGCGTATTTCTCTTCAAATCCCTGCACAGCTGTTGCTACTACTGTCATCATTCCTCACCTCCTTCAGAAGGTGTTACCGCATTTGCCGCAAACATTGCCTGAATCTGCTTTTCTCCAAGAACGGCAGCATCCAGAATATTTTCTTTCAGTTCCTTTGCCACCGGATTGTCTGTCACGTCCGCCGCATTTACCGCTTCCGTGATCCGGTCAAGTGCTTCTTGCATCTCATTCTGTGTAAGACCTGCTTCCCGGAATGCATCATAATGGGTACAAATCTGATATACGATCTCGTTGTACAGACGAAGTTCTGTGATCACATTATCCTGTCCCGCGATATCATCACTCATCAGAGCCATCAGATCTTCCCAGTAATCTTTATAGGAAACCTGCGCGTCCCCCGCCTGGTTTGTCTGTCCGATCTTACTGTTATACGCACTGATCTTACCCAGAATATCCGATCTCGTCTTCCATGCGTTCTTCTTATCTTCATCCTCGCCGAGATTCAGACTGTTCAGATCTGCCTTGCTTACGATATCAAACCAACCTCCGGCAGATGCCTTGTTCTGTCCGGTTCCTTCCGTATAGTAATAGAGCATACCCATGTTATAGGCAAACCGTACATATCCCGCCTCATTTTTCTGAAACAGTGTTTTATTGTCTTTCATTCTTCCGTTGTCCCGGGAACTTAATATAGAAAGAATGTAGCTGTCCTCCTCGGAGGTGAATGTATTGTCTTCCCCGACGGCATTCACCAGTCCCAGCCACGCATCTTCCGCTTCCGGATTCAGTGCAATCGCTTTTTTATAACAGCTGAGTTTCTCCTGTGTCGATGCTGTCTGTGCGCTCTCCACATAATAGTCGTACCCGGATGTCTCTGTGTTCTTTGCCAGTGCCGCGCCGGTCAGAGATCCTGCTCCCAGCACAGCCGCCAGTGCCAGACTTGCAGAAAATGCAAGCATCTTGTTTTTCAGTTTCCGTCTGTACGGCAGTCCCAGTTCTTCCGGATGTTCCAGATCATATTGCAGCTGTGCACAGTTCTGATACCGCTGTTCCGGCTCCTGCTGTGTACATTTGGTAAGAATCATCTCAAGTCCGAGCAGTTCATTGCGGAATTCTCTCGGTGTCTCCTCCAAAAGCGTTTTCCTGCACTGTGTGATCGGCAGAAAATGAAACGGCGATTCCGCCGGATTCCGTCCGGTGATCAGATGATGCAGCGTTGCTCCCAGACAGTAAATGTCGCTCTGCGGACGGGCTTTTCCCTTGTGATTCTGACTTCCATACTGTTCCGGTGCCGCATAACCGGGCGTTCCGAGACTTGTGGTATCTTCTATATTTTCTATTTTAAATTCTCTTGCCGTACCAAAATCGATCAGTGTGATCTCACCGTTCGGCCGCAGCATAATGTTCGATGGTTTCAGGTCACGGTACACAATCGGCTGTTCCCTCGTATGCAGGTAATTCAGCACATCACACAGCTGAATGCCCCAGGAGAGCACATCTTCAATCCCGATCGGCAGTCCGGTCTGTTCCATGCTTTCTTTCAGGACTTTATTCAGGGATTTTCCCTCGATATAGTCCATAACAATCAGGAAAGTATCCTCATCATCAATAACATCGATGATACTTGGCAGATATTTGTGATTCAGTTGCTTTAACGTATCGGTTTCTGCGATCAGTCCCTGTTTGACTGTGGCAAAATCCTGCACACCGTCTTTTCTGACCTCTTTGATCGCCCATGTCTTATTGGCACGTTCATTCAGTGCCAGATATACAACACTCATTCCACCCTGACCAATCTGGCTCAGTATCTTGTATTTTCCATCTATGACAGATCCTATTTCCAGCATCTTTACCCCTCCTGCGCAGCCTTGATCGCAACAGCCGAGATATTATCCATCTCCATTCTGGACTTCACCAGTTCTGTCAGATATACAAGCCGTTCTTTCATTTTTTCCTCATTCACCAATCCGGAAGGATTTAACTGCATAAATAACTCCTGTTCACTGATCTCATGCCGGAATCCATCACTGCACAAAAGGAAAAGGGTTCCCGGCAAAACAGTTCCCCGGTAAAAATCAGGAAGAACCTCCTCCGATGCTCCGATACACTGTAACAGAACATTTCTCTGCGGATGTCTTTCCGCATCCTCCGGACGAACCCGTCCCAGATCAATCTGCTGCTGCACCAGGCTCTGATCTTTCGTCAGCTGGTATACCTGATTGCTGATCGCATACGCCCTGGAATCTCCAACATTCATGATAAAATATTCATTTTTTATCATGAGCAGCGCAACAATCGTAGTCCCCATCCGCTTACCGGTTCCTTCCACATACTGTGCCAGTTGCAGATTCAGTGCGTTCGCTGTTCCGTACCAGTTATTTTTTACTTTTTCCAGAATCTCCTCAACATCCGTGACCTGACGGAGTATCTGAGGAAAATCTGTCTCAAACCATTGTTCCATCGCTCGTATCACGGTGGCACTGGCTAATTCTCCGTTTGCCAATCCGCCCATACCATCACACAAAACACAGAAAAATACTCTTCCAAGTTTTGTCTGTGCTTCTTTTATCATGTAAGAATCCTGATTTGTCTTTTTTTTGATCCCTACATCCGTATGATCTGCCATAAGATATCTCATATTTTTATCCTTTGTATCTTCCTTTCTCCTGTTTCTTCTATATTCAGGTATCTGTTTCGACTTCTTTATACTTTTTTTATAATATTATACGCGTTGTATCATGTTTAATAAATTATTATTTAAATTATATCAGATTAAATACTATATCTTTAAGGATTTTCCCATGATTTTATCCGACAGGTAAATTTTATTTATTTTTTATATTTATTAACCCTTTCCGAATATCCTGTTTAATAAATGATAATACCATTAATGTCGTGTTAAATCTGACATTTAAGTTTTTGTATGGTGTAAAATATAGCTACTTGCTTCTAATATTCGGATATTTACTTCTTCAATCGGATATCTGTCATATTAAATGCTATATTTATATTTGGGTTATGTATGGAGGTGATACACTGATATGCAAGAAGAAGACTTTGCCAAACGACTTAGTGCTCTTCGACAGGAAAAAGGAGTCTCTGCCAGAGATATGAGCCTTTCACTTGGACAAAATGCAGGGTACATCAACAATATTGAAAACGGACATAATTTTCCTTCTATAACAGTTTTTTTCTACATCTGTGAATATTTGGGAATTACTCCAAAAGAATTTTTTGATTATGACAATGAATCGCCGGATACTACGCGGCAATTATTGGAAGCATTGACTAAAATAGATAAAGAGACCCTTGTTCATTTAACAGCGATTATACTGGCTCTCTCTAAAAAATAAATGATTTTTACTTCAGGAAGCGAAAAAATTTTCGCTTCCTGTTTTATATGTTTTTCTGCCTATGTTTGTTATTCCCAGAAAATATACTTTCCTGGCCCCACAGCATATTCTTTTTTTCCGATTACAATCTGCGCCGGAACCGGTGTTACAATCTCGTACCGAATCACACCGTCTGTGTGCGTCCACCGGGAGCTGATCTTTCCGTGTCTGGTCTCAATCGATGCTCCCAGCCACTCCAGCTGATCTCCCGGTTTTGGCTGGATCCACGCTTTTTCAAATCCCGGATGTTCCTCCACTACCCGGATACCTGCCGCCTGTTCATAGATCCAGTCTGCCACAGAGCCGTATGCGTAGTGGTTAAATGAATTCATATCAGTACTCCAGAACTCTCCGTTTTCCATGATGCCATCCCAATGTTCCCAGATCGTTGTCGCACCTTTTCCCACGGCATACAGCCAGGACGGATATTCTTTTCTGCATAACAGTGTATAGGCAAGATCCGTATGTCCGTAATTGCTCAGTACATGCAGAATATAAGGCGTTCCGACGAATCCGGTCCGCATCTGGCAGCCGTCATCTCGGATCATTTGTGCCAGTGCATCTGCTGTTTTCTGACAGTCCTCCGCCAGTCCGAACTGCACCGCCAGAATATGTTCCGTCTGTGTCCGGTACTCCGGATAAGTGTTTCGGAAGGTCTCCACGATGTTTTCATGAAGCGCCTCGTATGCCGTCACATCTTCCCCGATCACATGCCCTGCCTTTACCACAAGTTCTGTCGAATGTGCATAAAATGCTGAAGCGATAAAATCTTCTCTGCTCGATCCCTTATAGCTTCCCTGCGGTGCATCCAGACCGAGCCAGTCGCCGAAGTGTTCTCCACCAGTCCACAGACATGGGGTTGTTGTGTGATCCGTCACATAATCCACCCACTTTTTCATGCTGGTAAACTGATCTTTCAGGATCTGTGGATTGCCATATGTCTGATAAATCTGCCACGGACAGATCGTTGCCGCATCCGCCCAGGCGGCACTGGCATTTCCGCCAACCAGATAATCCGGAACCACATGACCGACTGCGCCATTCTCCATCTGATCCGCTGCCAGATCATGCAGCCATTTCGTAAAGAATCGCTCCACATCAAAATTATAGCTTGCAGTCTTGGTAAATACCTGCGCATCCCCGGTCCATCCAAGCCGTTCGTCACGCTGCGGGCAGTCGGTCGGCACATCCAGGAAGTTATCTCTCTGTCCCCAGAAAATATTGGAGATCAGCTGATTCAGAGCCGGATCCGAAGTCTGGATTTCTCCTGTCTTTCGGATATCGGAATACACCGCGATTCCCCGGAACTGTTCCGGCGTTGCTTCTCCCGGAAATTCATCCAGTAAAAGATACTGAAAACCAAAGAACGTCAGTGCCGGATGCCAGGTCTGTGTTCCCTCACTGCAGATATAAGTTATCTCCGCTTTTGCACTTCTGTAATTTGCATTGTAGAAATTTCTTTCTGCATCCAGAACTTCTCCATGAAGGATATGGATCCTGTCACCTGCATGAGCGTCCACGGTAAACTCCACATATCCGGTGATTTCCTGCCCGAAATCAACAACCATTTCTCCTGCCGGTGTGCGGAAAACAGATTTTGCTGTCACCACTTCCTGCTCCCGGATCTCTTCCCCTTCCTGCGGAATCAGAATCTCTTTTGACCATGCGAATTCTTTTACTGTATTCCACTCTTTCGTCACAAAAGTGGCATCACAGGTCTCCCCGTCATAAATCTCACTGAAACGAATCCCACTTTCTCCCCACGTCCAGCTCTGATCCGTTCCGATCACTTCTTCGCTTCCATCCATGTATACAATATGCACTTCTCCAAGAATACCTCCCGGACGGCCTATGCGCTGCAGCTTGTCCGGTGCATCTTCCCATCCGGGCATCGGCGAACGAAACCAGCCTTTTCCGAGTGTTACGGTCAGTTCATTCTCCTCTCTCAACAGATCTGTAATGTCATATTCCTGGTACTGCAATCTTTTATCATAAGCCGTCCACCCAGGCGCCAGCACATACTTTCCAACTCGTTTTCCATTCAAATGTGCCTCATACACACCCAGCGCCGTCAGATATAACGTCGCACGTTCTACCTTCCTTTCTGTCTTCCATCCCTTTCGAAAAACCGGACACACCCCACCGGTCTCTTCCGAAGTCCGGATCCATTTTGCCTGAAACTCCATAGCTTTCTACCTCCCAATAACTACTGCATTTGTACAGTTTCTCTTATAACCCAGTGTACAACGTTTCCGTCAAAACCGGAATATCTTTCAGGACTTTTCATTCACTTTTTCCATCTCTTCTACAAATTTTTCTTCCGTCATGTGCATTCGCAAAGCGGCTTCTTTCACGGAGAGCAGGCCATCCTTTATAAGACCTGCATATGCTTGCATTCTGCCTTCTGCTCTTCCATCTTCAATCATTTCATCTACTGCCTGACACACATTAATTTCCTCCTCTTCTTCTGATATTGTAATCGGTGTATTTGTTATCGCTTTTATTACCTGCGCCGCCGCATTTTCCATATACATTCGAGTATTTTCTGTTATATATTCCTTTAATCCTTCTTTATCTTTTGCATATTTTATGCATCCCAGCACTTCTCGAAGACTCGTCTGAAACAGTTCCAGCTGCTCTTTTGTCAAACGTGCGGGATCGATCAGATGAATTCGATAGTCCGGAATATAATCCAGTATTTTTTTATCATTTACACGCAGCATTTCATGTAATGATTCCGGTCCGTCCCATAACTCCGTACCAAAATGAATCACCAGCGTGATTACCGGCGTGAGCTTATCTTCTTTATAAAACCCAGATAAATACTCTCCACCTGATCTTTTCTTCCCTGTCTTTCGGTTTTCTGCCGTAATATCACTTACCTGTTTTCCATACTGAAGCGCATCATAGATCAGATTTCTTACCGGCATCGCATAATGGATATCCGTCTGATTTTCAACACCAAGCAGAAGATACACCGTCTCCCCATCCTCCTTCACTACGGTTTTCTTCAATATATCCCTATATTTTTGTACCGTTTCCGAATCCTGATGTTTCTGATCACCACCCTGCAGAATCGCCATTTCTGTTGTGTCGATTTCCCTCAGTTTTTCCGGTTGAATCATCTGCTGCCCATTGTACAGTAAATAGTTAAAGGCATCCGCGAAAACCCTGTTCTCCTTCATGTAATTTTTGGTTATGGTATCCTTTTTTCCCACCAATCTCCTCCTTTTTGTTTTTGCACAGGAGATCTTTTCATATAAGATGAATATATTCTGATTATCCGTCCATGAAGCAATCTCACTGCTGATTTTTGAAAATATAAAAGCATTGAGACTTCTCCGAATATGGAATCAAGATATGTTTTTAGAAATGATAATTGAATTCCTCAATGAATGGAAATCGTATGCTTTGCAGTTATCTTAACACCTGCTGATTTTTTTGTCTATCTTATTTTTCAAGAGGCGATGGATTTTCTTTCCACCGCCTCTTTTCACACCCTTATTTCAGTACTCTTACCTCAAACGGTTTCAGCACAACCGTACCGCTCACTTTTTCACCTGTATACAGATCCGTCATCTCTTCTTTGACCTGGACCTCAGCTTCTGCATTTTTGTAGTTCAGAACGAAGCAGTATTCAGTATCGTCTTTCTTCCTCACCGCCAGTTCGCAGGTCTCCGGAACTTCCAGTTTTGCTTTATACGGATCTTTCACACCCAGTTTCTCCAGGAACACTTCTGCTGTTTTTTCTGTAAATGCCGCACCAAAGTAATATACCGTTCCTTTGCCATAAGTATTTTTGATCAGTCCCGGTTCTCCGGCGTAATAGCAGTTTTCGTACTTACCAAGAACCTCCGCGCGTTCTCCCACTGCTGCCAGCTGGTCGTTAAATACAGCCGCCTCCAGCTTCGTTCCGTCCCAGTCAATCACAACGTCTGTGTTTTCCGGGGAAACCAGGGTATATTCCGGAATATCCACACCGCTCATCTCACCAAACATTCCCGGAAGTTTGTCCATCACACAGCGACCGTACATATCTTTGTAACCGCTTCTGCATCCCAGAACCAGGCAGCCGCCATTTTTCACATACCCTTCGAGCACCGCTTTTCTTTTCTCATTGATCAGAACCGGATGCGGATAGAATAATACCGTATATGGTTTCAGATCTTCTGCCGTCACATCGTCGCGCAGATAAATATAATCCATCGGCGTATGTGTTCTCTGGGTTGCCTCAAAAATTGCAAGCTGACTCTGCCATTCCACTTTTTCATGCCAGATATCCAGCTGGCTGTCCCATACATTATCATAATCTTTCAGGAAACCGACTTTCGCCTCATATTTAGATCCCGCCAGCTCAGAAAGCTTCTTAAATTTCTCATGCACCGTTTTCACTTCTGCCAGTCTCCGGTTATCTCTTCCCGAATAATCCAGGATTCCATGCCAGTAGATCTCCGTACCGTAAGTACACGTTCTCCACCGGAAATAACTGACATAATCTGCACCGTGTGCCACACTCTGCATGGTCCAAAGCGTCATCTGTCCCGGTTTTGGTGTCGGTGCTGCCATGCCGGTGTTCCATCCATTTGCTCCGGACTGCTGCTCCATGATACCGAAGTTTTTGGATACCGCACGAACCTCAGACAAGTTACGGCTCCACATACGGTCTTTCAAAAACTGATCCGGCTGATAGGAGTCCACACAGTATGCAAAGTTCGGATAGGAATCATACGTCAGAAAATCCAGACTTTCCTTCGTCATTCTGTGATTATCCAGGTTTGTGAACATACCGTTCGTTGTCACAAAATCACCCGGTTTGATGTATTTGCGGATCATATCGCTCTGCATTTTTGCAAATCTGCATGCGCTGTCGGATACAAATCTGGTATAATCCAGCACCTCATGCGGATTTGTACTGTTACTCAGTGTGGTTCTCGGCACATAAACCTCTTCGAAGCTGTTATACGTCTGATTCCAGAAATTCGTTCCCCACGCAGCATTCAGTGCATCGATGGTTTCGTATTTTTTCTCCAGAAATTTACGGAAGGCAATCGTATCACTCTCGGAATAAAAAACATCTTTCTCGCAGTTTAACTCATTGTCAATCTGCCATCCGATAATTGCCGGATGCTTCGCATAGTGAGAGGCAGATTTTTCCACGATAATCCGGGTCAGTTCCTGATATTTCGGGGAGTTATAATTATAGTGTCGCCTTGCGCCATGACGGTACAGCACACCGTCCATGTTGGCATTCAGTACTTCCGGATATTTTTCTGTCAGCCATGCCGGAGGAGTTGCTGTCGGCGTACAGAAGATCACTTTCATCCCCATCTCTTCTGCCAGATCCAGAAATCTATCAAAGAAATCATAATTAAATACTCCCTCGTACCGCTCAATCTTACTCCATGCAAACTCTGCGATTCGGATCACCTCGATACCGTTTTCCAACATTCTTCGCAGATCATCCCGCCAAAGGCTCTCATCCCAGTGTTCCGGGTAATAACAGGTTCCCAATACCAGTCTTTCGCCATTTATAATCTCCATCGTATTCTTCTCCTTTTGATATATGTATGTTGTTTACGTTATGTTTTTCATACAAGCTTCTTTAACGCCTGCGCCAGTTCCGTGCTGTTTTTCACTTCTCCGTCTATCACAAAATCCACCAGACCGATCTGCTGTGTCGAATGACAGTCGCTTCCTCTTGTCACGATCAGACGCTCTCTTTCCGGTTCTTTCAGCCACGCATCCAGATTTTCATTGTGGTTGTTATGTCCGGAGTTAAAGTTTCGCTCCACGCCATCCAGATATGCCGGATCCTGAATCTTACATGGTTCCCGGAACGGATGTGCCTGAACCAGCACGCAGCCATTTTCCTGACAGATCTCATACAGTTCCTTCTGGCTGCATCCACACAGATCCATATGTTCCCGGATAAATTCCTCCGTCGCACCGTATACCAGAAAATCCTCCGGTCCGCAGTTCAGGCGGACTTCCATCCCCAGGATCACCGTAAGTCCTACCCGTTCACCTTCTTCCTTCGCAAGCTCGTAACCGCGCATATATGCCTTCCACTGCTCCTCCGGCGTTGCCCCGAGGATATGCAGCGTCATCTGGTCAAAATGATTCGTAATCACGATTCCGTCATACCCCGCATCTTTATAACCATCCACCAGATCTTTTGCCGTAATCACCGCACACTGGCTGACTTCACAGTCATGTGCATGCATCTCTAATTTCATCACTCTATCGTCCTTTCTTTCTGTTTTTTATTTTCAAAATAATCGCCCGGATGTCAAGAATCACCATCCAGATCATACTTTCAAACCACACCATGACCGCCAGGAAAATCCCGGTATCTGCATCCGAAAACAGATTGTCAGATACTGTCGTGGCTACTCCAAAAAATGACAGCCAGAACAGGATTCCGGCAATCCAGATCTGAGAAATTCCCACGCTGTAATGTGTCCGAAGTCTTGCGTATCAGATTCCCATTGTTCTTCCGGTTCCCTGTCAGGTTCCGTCTCCTCTCCCTTCGAAAACCAGTCATCCCCCGCATCTGACGACCAGTTTTCTCCGTCCCCCCGGCCGGTCAGAAGCTGATAAGCCTCCTGAATCTGGTTAAATTCTTTCGGGTATTCTTCCGGGTGATATTCTTTCGCCAGTCGTGCATACACCTGCCGTATTTCTTTTCTCGTACTTCCCGGCATCAGCTGTAAGATCCGGTATGCTGTCAGCTGGTCCACGAATGATCATCCCCTTCCTTTTTCCAGAACTCCTCCTCACTCGTTTCTTCACCATCCGGATCCTGTGCTTCCTCTTCGTCCCACAGATCCCAGTCATTCTCCGACGCATCGAATTCTTCCTCAAACGGATCATAATATTCCAGCACGCTGACCGTTTTCTCCAGATACCTTCGGTATCCCTGGATCTGTCTCGGATTCTGTCCGTCCAGAAATCCCTCAAATGTACGGATCATCTGCTGCACCTGGTCTTTTTGCTCCGGATACACTTCCTGGTACAACGCTTCCAATCGTTCCAGCATCTGCTGATTTTCCGACAGATCCCGCGGATGCACCTTCAGTTTCTCCAGTTCCCGGACGCGCTGCTCCAGCTCCTCTTCCGGGATTTTCTGGGAAATAATATGCGTTTTTACAACACCGGTAGATACCACCCAGGTATCCACCACCAGAATTCCGTTGATATCATAGGTAAATCGGACATCTACCGCCTCTTTTCCCTTTGGTTTTGGCGGAACCGATATCTCGATCTTCCCGAGAAGCAGATTATCCTGTGCGTAAGTATTTTCTCCCTGGTGTACCTCCACAACCACATAATCCTGCTGATCCGATGCCGTATAGAATCTTCGCACTCTTGAACACGGCAGTACCGTATTTCGATTGATGATATTTGCCATATATGCCCGATCCGGGTCTGCCTCATTGATTGTGGCAACACCAAGAGAAAACGGGCAGATATCCGTCAGAATATAATCTTTAATCTCCTCTTTTCTCTCTTTCACACCGCACACAAGTCCCAGACCAAGTGCGATCAGTTCATCGCAATTTCTCTGCACCATCGATGCTTGATGAAACAGATGACGGATATACTTCTGGATCAGCGGCATTTTGCTGGATCCTCCTGCCATGACCACCAGATCCACATCATGGATCGTCATTTTCCCGTCTTTTAACGCTCTTCCGATGACCTGACGGATCTCTTTTAACAAAGCTTTACTCTCCTCAAACAGCCGGTCCATCGCATAGGTACTCTCATAAAGCTGATCACCAACTGTCGCATGCATCACAACCTCGTCCTGCTCGGAAAGCAGCTTTTTACATCGTTCCGCCTGTTTGAGAAGCACCGCATATTCCTGTGCACGCAGCTGCTGCCTTGCAACTCCATGTTCCCGTAGAAAATGCTCCGCGATCAGCCGGTCTTTCGCCAGTTGTCCCACCAGACGTCCATCTTCCATCATACTGACCACACTCGGTGTCAGATAAGAGCCGTATGCATTCGGTATCAGTTCCGCTTTTCCGTTTCGATAGACACAACCAAGCGAATTGGTTGTTCCAAGATCAATTCCTATGACTGCCATCTTTTTCCCCTCGCATTACCAATACTTTCCTGTATCGTAACTGTTCAATATATTCATGCCAAAACACCTCGCGGAATACTACCTACTGAATAGTTACCCTGTATCTTTATTTTCCCGAACTGTTCTTCCTCACCTGAGATTCTTCCAGAAACGCAAAAATCCGTTTCCAGTACCCCCGCAGGATCCGGCTTCCGGATCCGTAGATCTCATGTTTCGTTCCCGGCACGATGATCATGGTTCCCGAGGTCAGTCCCCGTCTGGCAAGTTTTACTACAAACCGCACCTGTTCCGGTTTTGACACTAGATGGTCCTCCGCCGACTGGAAGATCAGCACCGGAGCCTGAATCTTCTTCCACGCCTTCCGCTGCAAGTACCGGTTCAGCCGTCCCGCCTGATACAGCCAGCTGTAGGACGCTCCGTTTGTCTGAAACAACGGTTCCTTCTCTTTTTTATCCTGATAATATTCAAAACGCACCTTGCAGGTGGAAGAACTGTTTTCGAAGTTTTCCCGTCCCTCATACGGGTGTTGTCCGACTACATATTCCGCTCCTTTTCCCTGCTGGCACGCACCGAAAGCGATCTGTTTTGCCACCGGCCACGGGATATTTCCGGTATCCGGACGAATCATCGGGGAGGAAAGCACCACTTTCCTGAAAAGTTCCGGCTCCTGCGCTGCCTCCGCTGCCGCCAGACCTCCACCCATGGAATGTCCATATAAAAATACCGGAAGTCCCGGATTTTCTTTTGTTTCCATCTTTGCCACATACAGAAAATCATCTACATACCGCTGATAATCGTCCACATGCACCAGCGAACTCTCCGGTATCAACCGATAACTTCTTCCATGCCCACAATATTCCGGCAGATACACATGATACTGTTTTTTTACAAAATAATAGATCACTTCTTTATATTTTTCCGCAGTTTCCGTAAATCCATGGGAAATCATCACCACACCCTTCGGACTATCCGCCAGATACCGCTCACAGTAGATTTTCTTCCCCTCTTCCCGTTCCGGCCACAGCACGGACTTGCGGATATCCAGATACGGTTCCACAACATTTTCCATCTGCTCCCGGTAACCCTGCTCACTTAAAATTAATCTCTCCACGCTATTCCTCCCGACTGCTGTTCTATAAAATCTATTATAATAGAATTCCCCCATCTGTCCACCCAAAAAGAGACTGTCACCTGTTTTTGTGACAGTCTCTTCTCTCTTAATTTTTCCTGGTATCCAACCGCGTCATCACCATATGTACCACATACGGAATCAATATCACCGGAATCGCCAGATACGCCAGAATACTGTATGCCTTCTGGATCAGTGTCAGCAATCCGAACTGCGCGATTCCAAAGTCAATCACACAGCACACCAGTGCAACCAGTATCTGTGTTCCGGTAATGGTTTTCTTTTCTTCCTGTTTGTTCTGCACTTTTCTCTTTTCCAGTCCATGACAGATCCGCTGTACCATGGCGGCTACCATATTGACCGCCGTTGACACCGCCCCAAGGATGATCAGGACAGAGATCAGCGGTGTCAGAAAGCTTTTTCCTACACCGTTTTGCACCATGAATAACGTCGGCACACTCTGCTGGCTCATCTCAGGGTTCCGATATACGGTCATGATTCCGAGAACAACCATCACCATCAGGATCGCATTTACCACACCACCAATCGCCATACTCTTTACAGCATCTTTCGGTTTTTCAAATGATTTTGCATGCTGTACGAACACGGCTACATTTGCCAGCTGAAAGGTTCCATATAAGAAAGCCGCATACAACGCTTTTCCAAACGGCATAGGACTTTCCGTCATCACCGAGATCGTCTCCTCGATTTTCCCGGCTCATGATATTCGGCACATACACTGCCAGAAGACCGATAATAATACATACAGATAACACCAAAGCTACTTTTCTCACCAGATCGGTTCCAAAAATCGCCACTACAAAGATAAACACACCGATAAGTAACGTGCAAAGCAGATATGGCAGCCCGGTCAGTGTACTTAACGTAGCCCCTCCGGTGGCAAATGCAACCGCCGGTGCCACACACATCACACAAAGATACAACACTTCAAACAGATTGGAAAATACCGGTGCATATTTTCCGTAAAACGCATCGTTATACGAACGATAATCATATACCTGGTGCTTTCTTGCAAAATACAGACAGTATGCAAAAAATACACCATTATACGCCATCGCCAGAAACGGCATGAAAAGGCTCCAGACTCCATATCTTACATAATAACTGTATATCTGTGCACCGGAAGCAAATCCTCCACCAAAATGTGTGGTAAACCACACAAATGCCACACCAAGGATCATCGATCCTGCTTTCTTATTTTTCTCCATCTTCCTGTGCCCTCTCTTTCAGCTTTCTCATCGCTTCTGAAAGCATCTCTTTTGTCACCTTATACGGATAATGTGCCACATCCGACATCTCCGGGATCCGGTTCATACTTTCTTCCCACTGTTCCTCCGTAATCTCAATCTCTTCCAGTGACACCGGCAGATGAATCTTTTTATTCAGTTCATAAACTTTCTCAAACTCCGTCTCTTCTCCATCCACCAGAAGTGCCAGCAGCACACCAAATCCAACCACCTCTCCATGCAGATGATTTTTCTCGATCACCGGATAGGAAGTCAGCGCATAAAAGATGGCATGAGCCAGTCCGCTGTTATAATCCGGCGTAAAATCTTTGGTCAGGAAAATAGACGTAATTCCCGTGGTCACCACAATTGCCAGGACAACCTGCTCCACGTCATATGTCGACAGCTTTTTCTTATGATCTTCATACGCTTTCGGACCATACTCCAGAAGCGGATTCCGGCACATCAGGCTGAGTGCCACACCGAGAGATGCAAAATGCTCCAGCTGTTCTCCTCTCGAAGAAATCGTCGCCTCATAATATTTTGCATAGGCATCGCCAATCCCCGCCCACATATACTGCGCCGGCGCTTTGGAAATAAGCTCCGTATCAATAAAGGCATGCATCGCCGGACGGATAAAGAAATGCGGTTTTAAAAAGGTTCCGTCATCCTTGTACATGATCGATACCGAAGTACACGCTGCACAGTTCGATGCGATCGTCGGAAATGTAAATACCGGTTTATCATCCGCGATACACAGACACTTTACCGTATCCAGTGCTTTTCCGCCTCCAACACCAAACACCATATCCGCCAGCTGATACAGCTTCATACTCCGCAGCCGTTCCACATTCTGATACGTGCAGTCATCCCCGTACAGTTCTTTTCCGATGATCACCAGATTGGTCCGGTCCACTGCTTTCTGAATCTTTTCATAAGCCGCTTCCAGAGCTCTCTTTCCTCCGATCACCAGAACCGTCTTTCCGTAAGACTCGCAGACCGGTCCGATCTTTTCATAAATCTTATCGCCGATCGAATAACTCGGCAGATGCATCTCATAATTTTCCAGTTTCATAATTGTTCTCCCTTCTTTTCCGCTCAACTACAACAAGATCGCAAAAAAAGACGTACAAACCCAAGTATGGGTTCATACGCCTTTGTATTACGTTCCATATCATCTTTCTTCTGATTCTTTTTCATTTCCAAACAGAAAGTATAATCAGTATAACATGTATTTCAGGAACTGTGAATGTTTATTTTGCCTCTACCACACAGCTTCCAGCCGCAACGCCGTCCGCTTTCACCGTAATCTTCGTCTCTCCTGCCTCTTTGCTCTTCAGGATCACGATCGCAGTTCCGCGATACAGATGGCATTTGGTATCTGTGATCTGGTCTTCCGTGCATGGATTGCCGCTTCCCACTGCCAGGAAAGTTCCCACACCGTCTGTCTCTACCTGAATCTCCCGTTCATCCTGTGTCAGGCGGTTTCCGTCTGCATCTTTCAGCGTCACGCGAACATAACTCAGGTCTTTGCCGTCTGCCACAAAACTCTCCTCTTCCGGAACCAGTTCCAGTACCGCTGCCTCTTTCGGTGTTACCAGTGTACTTCTGCTGATCTTAGCTCCGTCTTTATAGACAACTCCTTCCAAAATTCCCGGTTCATAAGGAATGTCCATGGAAGCCATCAGTTTCTCGATCGGTTTTCTTCCCAGGCTCTTTCCGTTCAGAACGAATTCCGCCTCATCTCCTGCTCCGTATACATCCACTTTCACCGGTCTTCCAAGCCATTCATCCGCAAAACACCAGCAGTCATTGACATCATACCAATGCCAGTCTGTTCCCCGGAAGTTCTCTCCGAAGTGTTTCGGATGCGTGGTGTAAATACCGGACTTCTTCGTATTTCCCCACATGATCTCACGGTACACCGACTGCGGACGCTGTTCTCCGGTCAGGTCAATATCCGACTGCCAGGATGTTCTCCACGGGTATGGTGCCATAAAATTAAAGTCCTCATGTGCATTTTCCCAGTATACCTTACCGACACCGACTTCACCCATATAATCCACAGCTGCCCAGATGCAGTCACCGATCACATACGGCAGTTCTTCTACTTTTTTCCAGTAATCGTAAGTGGTAAATGAATGTGTCTCCGTTCCGATCATCACACGTTCCGGGAACAGTTCATGACTCTCCTCATAAACATCTCTCAGATAGTTATATCCCACAATATCCAGCGGTTTACAGTAATTTTCTGTTGCCTTATTCCACACCGAATTATCCTGCATCAAGTTCAGGTCAAAGTTGGTTCCGGTGCTGTCATCCTCATCATCTTCCACTTCCGGCTTCGGAAATACGCCGCAGATTGCAGAAGTCACAAAACGGGTGCTGTCAAATTCACGGACTTTTGCAGCCAGTTTTCTCGACCACTCTGCGCCATCGTTTCCACCATCACGCTCTGTGATCTCATTTCCGATCGAGTATGTGATCACACACGGGTGATTCCGGTCACGGCGTACCATGTATTCGATATCTCTCGCCCACCACTCTTCAAAATAAAGATGATAGTCCAACGGCATCTTGCCAAGCCGCCATACATCAAATGCCTCATCCATCAGAAGCATACCGACGCGGTCACATACCTTTAACATCGCCATGGACGGCGGATAATGACTGATGCGGACGGTATTGTAGCCGACTTTTTTCAGAATCTGAATCTTTCTCTCTTCCGCTTTCGGGTATGCGCACGCACCAAGGAATCCGTTATCGTGATGAATACAGCCGCCCTTCAGGTTCATCTTCTTTCCATTCAGCCGGAATCCGTTGACCGCATCCACTTCAATCTTTCGGATACCAAAAGTATCTTCCGCCTGATCCGTAACTTCTCCGTCTTTGCTGACGGTAATACGGTAGGTATACAGATACGGATGCTCCAGATCCCAAAGCGAAGGATTTTCCACAGTCAGCTGTACATTCTCCTTCTGTTTTCCACATACCTGCATGGTTTTCTCCACTTTTCCGACAACTTTTCCACCGGCGTCCAGGATTTCACACCGATAGTCCACGGCCTCTTCGATATCGGTTCCGGTGATCACGGCATCTACATTTACCACCGCTTCTTTTTCACCGATTTCCGGTGTGGTCACGAACACATTCCACGGCTCCACACAAATCGGACCTCCCACCCACAGGCATACATCACGGTAGAGTCCGCCGCCACTGTACCAACGAGTTGACGGCTGTCTGCTCTGGGTGATCAGTTTCAGTTTATTTTTCTTCCCATCAAAACGAAGCGCCGGTGTCAGATCCACCTGGAACGGAATATAGCCGTTCGGATGCATCGCAAGCAATGTCGTGTTCAACAGCACTTCCAGATTCATATACGCCCCGTCGATATCCAGAATGACCTTCTTTCCTTCCCACTCTTTCGGGATATCCAGCGTCTTCTTATACACACCTTCCCCGTTTCCGAAATATCCGTTTGCCGGTCCACCCGGTGCATCGGCACTTCTCGGTTTTCCCACAATGAAGTCATGCGGCAGATCCACCTTCTGACTCGGCGGTGTGGCAAATACAAAGCTCATGCTCTCATCACTCTCATAAAAATCCCAGTTTTTGTCTAACCCAATACGTTGCATAATTTTATCCTCCTGTTCTTTTTTCACCCATATATTCATAACTGCCTGATTTTTTGCAGTTATGCTCCTTTTTTCATTTCACAGATGTAAATCTTCACTGTTTTTATTATATTCCGTTTCCAGATTTCCGGCAATGAAATCTCTGTTTTTCAAAAAAAGACGCATGGAAAATATTTTTCTTCTTTTCCACACGTCTTATTGTTCTTATATTTCTTATTCGTTTTTCTCTCTCACGCAAATTCCGCCATAATATCCGCCACATGCTCCATCTTTTCACACCGCCATGCGTTTTCTCCGCAAAACAGCAGTGCATCATCCGTCTCACCCTTTGCTGCATGCACCAGCGCTCTGGTGATACAGTATGGTGTGTTCGCCGGATTACAGGTAGCGATACACTGATAACATTTTCGGATCGGCTCTCGCCTGCTTTCTTTTTCTTCCAGAAACCGGTTTCGTATCGCCCGTCCCGGCATTCCTACCGGGCTGTCCACGATCACAATATCTTCTTTCTTTGCATGCAGATAGGTCTGTTTATACGCCTCGGAGGCATCACATTCCCAGGTTGTCACAAACCGGGTTCCCATCTGTACGCCGTCGGCTCCCAGTTCCATTGCATGAAGCATATCTTCTCTGGTAAAAATCCCTCCTGCCACAACCACCGGAATCTCTTTTCCATACTTGTCCGCATATTTTTTCACTTCGGCAAGAATTCCCCTGATCTCCTGATCATAGGTTACCGGGGTAAATTCCTCGAGCTGCTTTCTGGAAAATCCAAGATGTCCGCCGGCTTTCGGTCCTTCGATCACCACAAGATCCGGCATCCGCTGGTAATGATGATCCCAAAAGCGGCAGATTACTCTCGCCGCCTTCACCGTGGATACGATCGGTGCAATCTTCGTCTTGCTTCCCGCAACCAGTTTTGGCAGTTCCATGGGAAGTCCTGCACCGGAAATAATCAGGTCAATCCCGGCTTTCACGGCTGCTTTTACATACTCCGCATACTGCTTCGTTGCCACCATGATATTCACACCCAGGATCCCGCCCTTGGCAATTTCTCTGGCTTTTTGGATCTCTTCTCCGATCACCCGCAGATTGGTTTTGATGGGATTTTTTTCAAACTCCGGATCCCGATACCCGATCTGTGCCGTGGAAATCACTCCTACACCGCCGCAGGCTGCCACACTTCCCGCCAGCCCGGAAAGACTGATTCCGACACCCATACCTCCCTGGATCACAGGAATCCTGGCTGTAAGTTCTCCTATTTTCAATGCTTTCATCTTTTCTCCTACATTCGACGAAATCTTTCGTACCGTTCTTCCACAATCTGTTCTCTTGTCTTCTGACAGCTTTTCCGCAAAAAACCATCCAGATCTTCCCGGATCTCTTCTGCAATCTCCGGAAGATTCTCCTCATTCGCCGGTTCCGGCTCCCGGATCACTTTTTCGATAATCTGCAATTTTTTCAGATCTTTCGCCGTGATCTTCATCACCTCAGAAGCCTCTTTTGCCCGTTTTCCATCTTTCCACAGAATCGAGGCAAATCCCTCCGGTGACAGAATGGAATATGTTGCATTTTCCATCATCCAGACTTCATCCGTCACTGCCAGTCCCAGCGCACCACCACTGCCGCCTTCTCCGATCAGAATGCTGACCATTGGTGTCTGGATTCCGGACATCTCCAGAAGATTTCTGGCGATGGCTTCTCCCTGTCCCCGTTCTTCTGCCTCGATGCCGCAGGCCGCTCCCGGTGTATCCACAAAGGTAACTACCGGCCGACCGAATTTTTCTGCCTGCTTCATCAGACGAAGTGCTTTCCGATAGCCTTCCGGAGACGCCATACCGAAGTTTCGGTAAATGTTTTCCTTTACATTCTTTCCCTTCTGCTGCCCGATCACCGTCACCGGCTGTCCGCCAAACATGGCAATTCCGCCGATCACCGCTCCGTCATCCCGAAACGCCCGGTCACCGTGAAGTTCCAGGAATTCATCAAAGATCTGCTGCACATACGAAAGCGTCGTTGGACGCTCCTTACTTCTCGAAATTTCCACACGCTCCCACGCCGTCAGCTCACTTTTTCCGTCTGTCCCTGCTTTTCCACGACTGCTCCTGATTTCCGGGAAGTTTTCCACATTTTGTGTCTTCCCATAGTGGATATATTGCATGGAATCCTGATGAATCTTCAAAAGTTTCCACACAGTCTCCTTCAATTCCTGCCTTTCCACCACACCATCGATGATTCCCTTTTCCACCAGGAATTCCGCTCGCTGGAACCCCTCCGGCAACTTCTGTCCGATCGTCTGTGCGATCACTCTCGGTCCGGCAAATCCGATCAGTGCCCCCGGTTCCGCCAGGATCACATCCCCGAGCATCGCAAAACTTGCCGTCACACCTCCGGTGGTCGGATCGGCCAATATCGGCAGATAAAAAAGTCCTGCTTCACTGTGTTTCCGGATCGCCGCAGAGGTTTTTGCCATCTGCATCAGAGATACGATTCCCTCCTGCATCCTGGCACCACCGGAACTGGTAAACAGTACCACCGGCAGTTTTTCTTCCGTCGCCCGTTCAAAAGCTCTCGTAATTTTTTCACCTACGACATACCCCATGCTTCCCATCAGGAAACGGGCATCGCAGACACCAAGTACTGTCTCCAGGCCATTCACCATGCATTTTCCCACAGTAACTGCTTCATGAAGTTTTGTCTTCTCCTGCAGATTTGCAATCTTTTCTTCATATCCCGGATATTCCAGCGGATTTTCCGTTTCCAGATCGGTAAACCACTCCTGAAATGTTCCCGTGTCTGCAACCATGCGGACCCTGGTTCTGGTTCCGATCCGGAAATATCCCTCGCACTTCGGGCATACATATCCATGTGCTTTTACATCATCCCGGTATACTACTTCTCCGCATTTCGGACACTTAAGCCACAATCCTTCCGGTGCCGATGGCTCTTTTTTTTCCTGATTCCTGTCTTCTCTGTCCCGGAACAGAACTGCCGTCTTTTTAAACATATGTTTTAATTTCGCCATAGTTAAAACCTCCTGTCTGCCCGGACAGGTTTTCTGTCCTACAGATTAAAATGCATCGGGATAAAATCCGTTGTGATCTCTCCCGCCTGAAAATCCTCATTATCTAATATCTCATACTGAAAATCCACGTTGGTTGTCACACCATCTATGATCAGTTCTCCCAGCGTACTGCGCATCTTATCGATGGCCTCCTGTCTGGTTCTTCCATGCACAATTACTTTCGCTATCATAGAATCATAAAATGGCGGAATCTCATACCCGTTATAGGCTGCCGTATCGATCCGTACACCATTTCCACCGGGCAGATGGATTTCTTCGATGACTCCCGGACACGGCCGAAAATGATGAGCAGGATCCTCTGCATTGATCCTGCATTCCATCGCATGTCCCTGCAGGTGAATATCTTCCTGTTTTACTGAGAGTGGTTCCCCTGCTGCCACCCGGATCATCTCTTTCATCAGATCCACACCGGAAACCATTTCTGTCACCGGATGTTCCACCTGGATCCGTGTATTCATTTCCATAAAATAAAAATTTTTATCCTTATCCAGTAAAAATTCAATGGTACCGGCACTTTCGTAATGTACAGCCTTTGCTGCACGCACTGCCGCATCACCCATGCGTCTGCGAAGTTCCGGTGTCAGTGCCACACTGGGAGATTCTTCGATCATCTTCTGATGATTTCTCTGGATCGAACAGTCTCTCTCCCCGAACTGCACGACATTTCCATACTTATCCGCCATGATCTGAAATTCAATATGTCTCGGTTCCTGCACGTATTTTTCGATATACATCGTGTTATCTCCAAATCCGCGCACCGATTCGAGCTGCGCCACCTTGAAATTCTCCTCAAAGTCATCCGGTCCGAGAGCAATCCGCATCCCTTTTCCACCGCCCCCGGAAGAAGCCTTGATCATCACCGGATAGCCGATGCTTTCTGCCAGAACCGCTCCCCGTTTTGCGTCATAGACCGGTTCTTTTGTTCCCGGAACCACCGGAACACCGGCTTCTATCATTGTCAACCTTGCCTGCGATTTATTTCCCATCTTGTCCATCATCTCCGCAGTCGGTCCGATGAACGTAATATTACATTTTTCACACATTTCCACAAACCGGCTGTTCTCTGACAAAAAACCAAATCCAGGATGTATCGCATCCGCTTTTGTTGCGATACATGCACTCAGAATCTGCTCCATATTCAGATAACTGTCTGTCGCCGCTGCCGGTCCGATACAAACAGCCTCATCTGCCAGCTGGGTATGCAGTGCTTCCCGGTCTGCCTCCGAATAAACTGCTACCGTAGCGATTCCCATCTCTCTGCAGGCACGGATGATCCGCACTGCAATCTCTCCTCTGTTTGCAATCAATATTTTCCGAAACATGTTTGTTCTCCTATCCAATGGCTACTGTAAGTTCTGCCGTTGCTGCCACTTTTCCATCTACCGTAGCTGTTGCTCTTGCAATCGCAACCGGTCCCTTCTGTTTGATCAGTTCCGTCTCCAGCATCAAAACATCCCCCGGAACCACCTTTTTCTTAAATCGACAGTTGTTAATCCCACCAAAATAAGCAGTCTTTCCTTTGAACTTCTCACAGCTTAAGATACATACCGCACCCACCTGCGCCAGTGCCTCAATGATCAGCACTCCCGGCATCACCGGCTCCTGTGGAAAGTGTCCACGGAAATAATACTCATCATATGTCACACATTTTTTTCCTACTGCCCGTACCCCCGGTACCAGTTCTTCTATGGTATCCACCAGAAGAAACGGATGCCGGTGTGGAATAATATCCATGATTTCTTTTGTTGTTAACACTGACATAAACTCTGTTACCTCCTGCACACAAACATATGGTTTTCAGGTATTTTCAGTCATTACCCGATAACAAATAAAGGCTGTCCATACTCTGCCATCTGTCCGTTCTCAATCAGAATCTCTTTTACCACTCCGTCGTACTCACTCTCAATCTCATTCATCAGCTTCATCGCCTCGATGATTCCCAGAGTCTGTCCCTTTTTCACTGTATCACCCACGCTGACAAATGCTTCCGCATCCGGTGCCGAAGCCGCATAAAAGGTTCCCACCAGAGGAGCCTTTACTGTCTTTCCTTCCGGCTGGCATTCCTCCTGCTGCTCCTTTTTCCCATTAAAACTGCCAGAACCGGCCGATACTGTATCTGCGTTTCCTGCCACTGCAGGCATCACCTGCATCCCGGTCTGCTCCACGACCACCTGTTTTTCCTTTCCCATAGAGATCTTCAGATCGCCGTCTTTCATGGTAAAAGAAGTCAGCTCCGACCCGGAAACTGTTTTAATCAATGTCAGAAGATTTTCAAATTCCATTTCTTATTCTCCTCTTTTTTGTGATTCTCACTATACACACAATTCTTCAACCTTTTCTGTCATTTTTTCGTCTGTTCATACATGAACCGATTTTTCTATTTTTCATCACACTATTTTTTTAACAGCCACACAAATTCTCTTCCGCTGGTTCTTATATGTCCCATTTTTTCACAAGAATACTCGCATTATGTCCACCAAATCCCAGTGAATTCGAAAGTGCATACTCCAGATTTTCTTCTACACCGTCACCTGCCACATAATTCAAATCCATTTCCTCGTCCGGTGTCGTGTACCCCGCCGTTGCATGAATAAATCCATCCTCGATTTCTTTCACACAGGTAATAAATTCCACAGCCCCGGCAGCGCCCAGCAAATGTCCTACCATAGACTTTGTAGAATTTACCTTCATCTCATACGCATGCTCTCCGAACAGCTTTTTGATTGCTCTCGTCTCGAACAGATCGTTGTGATGCGTCGCAGTTCCATGTGCATTGATATACATCAGCTCCTCTTTTTTCACTCCTGCTTCTTCCAGCGCCAGTTCCATCGCTTTCGCAGCCCCGGAACCGTCCTCTGCCGGAGAGGTAATATGATACGCATCACTGGTTGCACCGTATCCCACAACTTCTGCGAGAATCTTCGCACCTCTCTGTCTCGCATGCTCCAGTTCTTCCAGAACAACCACTCCGGATCCCTCTCCCATGACAAATCCACTTCTGTTTTTGTCAAATGGAAGCGAACACTTCTCCGGGTCGTCTACCGTAGAAAGTGCTGTCAATGCGGTAAAACCTGCCACACCAACCGGGCAGATACTTGCTTCCGTACCGCCTGCCAGCATCACATCCGCATCTCCACATTGGATACTGCGATATGCCTCTCCGATGGAATGGGTTCCCGTTGCACACGCGGTTACCACATTCAGACTTTTTCCTTTCAGCCCCAGTTGAATCGAAACATTCCCTGCTGCCATGTTGGAGATCATCAGTGGAACCAGAAGTGGGTTTACTCTGGAAGGTCCTTTCTCCGCAATTTTATGACATGCTGTTTCTGCTGCCTGCAGACTTCCGATTCCCGATCCGATGGAACATCCCACGCGAAACGGATCTTCTTTTTCCATATCCAGTCCCGCCTGTTCAAACGCCTCTTTTGCTGCAGCCACCGCATACTGGCAGAACAGTTCCATTCTCTTCGCCGCCTTAAAGTCCATATAGTCTTTTCCGACAAAATCCTTTACTTCCGCAGCAATGTGTACTTTATAATCTGTCGTATCAAACCGGGTAATCTCACCAAATCCCAGTGTCTTTTTCTTCACATTCTCCCAGAATGCCTCCACACCAATCCCAATCGGTGTCACAGCACCCATTCCGGTCACAACTACTCGTCTCATAATCGCTCCTCTGTCCTTCTCTTTCTTCCCGTTAGCTTTGTCCGGCACATATTTTCTGCCACATTATAGCTACTACTGCCAGTCAGCAATATGTACTCCATACTGTCAGTCCAGATAATTTATCTTATTTTGCCAACGGTTCACATCTATATTATGTAAACAATCGTATGCCTTTGCAGCATCCTATCTGCTTTTACATCGCCATACCGCCATCTACACAGATGACCTGCCCGGTAATATAATCCGCTTTCTCAGACGCCAGAAATGCAACCACATTCGCGATATCCTCCGGTTCTCCAAATCTCCCCAGCGGGATCTGCGCTACTGCTGCCTCTTTCACCTGCTCCGAAAGTACCTCCGTCATCTCCGTATGGACAAATCCCGGAGCCACCGCATTGACTGTAATCCCTCTGCTTGCCAGTTCTCTCGCCACCGTCTTCGTAAGCCCGATAATCCCTGCCTTCGATGCCGCATAATTTGCCTGCCCTGCATTTCCCAGCACGCCGGAAACCGATGCAATGTTGATGATTTTTCCACTCCTCTGCTTCAGAAAATACCGTGACAGATGGCGGATCGTATGGAAACATCCCTTCAGATTCGTCTCCACAACCGCATCAAACTCCTCTTCACTCATCCGCAGGATCAGATTATCTCTCGTGATTCCCGCATTATTCACCAGCACATCCACATGACCATACGTTTTAATCAGATCCCTTGCCATTGCTTCCGTCTGCTGATAATCTGCCACATCACACTGATAAATACATCCGTCACCACCATTTTCCCGGATTTCTTCCAGCACGCCCTTTGCCCGTGCTTCCGATCCACAGTAATTGACAATCACAAACATTCCTTCTTTTGCCAGAGTAAGACTGATCTGTCTCCCAATCCCCCGGCTCGCCCCTGTCACCAGTGCTACCTTTTTCTCCATCGCTGCTCCTTTCACCGTACTCATTACCTTCCCGTGTAAACGTAGCTTATAACTCGTTGCATGCATCAATGCGAAATTTATTGCTTGTCACACAACAGCCTTACAACTTCCTCCAGCTCTTCCACTTTTTCAATATGCAATCCCGTTACATTTTTATTAATCTTCTTCAAAAATCCCGTCAGCGTTCTTCCCGGCCCGATCTCGATAAAGGTATCCACACCATCCGCGATCATCCTCTCCACGCTCTGCTGCCATCTTACCGAAGAATACACCTGTCTGCCAAGCAGTTCCTTAATCTCAGAAATATCTGTCACATAATCTGCCGTCACATTCGTAACATACGGCATGGAAAATTCTTTCAGTTCCACATCCACAAGCACTCCCGCAAGCTTTTCCCCTGCTCCTTTTAACATTTCCGAATGAAATGGACCGCTGACCTTCAACGGGATACATCTTCTCGCTCCCGCCTCTTTCAACTTTTCAGCTGCAGCTGCAACTGCCCCTTCCTCTCCAGTAATCACAATCTGTCCCGGGCAGTTATAATTGGCTACTGAAACGATCCCTTCCGTCTCCTCACAGATTTTCGCAATCTTCTCGCCATCCATTCCAAGAACCGCACACATAGCTCCACCGGTCGGTACTGCTTTCTGCATCAGGATTCCTCTCTGTCTTACCACCCGGAAAACATCCTCCAGAGACATCGCTCCAGCCGTCAGGATGGCTCCGTACTCTCCCAGACTCAGTCCGGCAGCTACATCCGCCTTCACACCCTTTTCCTGTAAAGCCGCCAACATCGCCGCCTCCGTCGCCAGCATGGCGATCTGCGTATATTCCGTGATATCAATCTGCTCATTCTCTTTAAAACAAAGCCCCGGAAGATTCAACCCGGTCACTTCGGATGCAATCGTATACACTTTCCTGGATACCGGAATCTGCTCATAAAAATCCTTCCCCATTCCCACATACTGTGCACCCTGCCCCGGAAATACAAATGCCACTTTACTCATGAATGTCTCCTTTTTATAATTTGATTTTCAAAGTATTTATTTAAATTTTTGTGGCGACAAAATTATGTTTCCATACTTGTTATTTTTATCGCCACTTTTTATTTTTCTTATTTTAACAGTGCAGCAACTTCTCAGCCTCGCCCATAATCTCCTGCAAAATCTCCTTACAGCTCTGTCTCTTACTTACCAGCCCGGCGATCTGTCCTGCCATCACTGTGCCGTTTAAAATATCGCCGTCCATCACTGCTTTTCGAAGCGATCCCAGCGTCATCCGTTCCAGTTCCTCGAACGGTACGCCTTCCTGCTCTTTTTTGATATATTCTTTCGTCATCTGGTTTCTCAGACAGCGCACCGGATGACCGGTACTCTGACCGGTTACCACAGAATCGATATCTTTTGCCTTCACGATTCTGTTTTTATAATTCTCGTGGACAATCGACTCATCAGCCACCACAAAACGGGTTCCCATCTGCACGCCCTCTGCACCCAGCATAAAAGAAGCTGCGATTCCCCGTCCGTCTCCGATACCACCTGCCGCGATCACCGGGATGTTTACCGCATCTACAATCTGCGGAATCAGTGCCATTGTCGTCTGATTTCCGATATGCCCACCGGCTTCCATACCCTCAGCCACTACCGCATCCGCGCCGTATCGTTCCATTCGCTTCGCCATCGCTACCGAAGCGACAACCGGAATCACCTTTACGCCCGCTTCTTTCCACATCGACATATATTTCTCCGGATTACCGGCACCTGTCGTAACCGCCTGAATGCCTTCCTCCACTACAATTTTCGCCACTTCATCAGCATTCGGATTCAGAAGCATAATATTCACACCAAATGGCTTGTCCGTCAGCTCTTTTGCCTTCCGGATCTCTTCCCGGACAATCTCCGGCGGTGCACTTGCCGCACCGATCAGACCAAATCCGCCTGCCTCTGATACCGCAGCTGCCAGATGATGCTCCGCTACCCATGCCATACCGCCCTGGATTATCGGATATTCAATCTGTAAAAGTTCTGTTACTCTTGTCTTCATCTGCTTTCTGTCTCCTTCCCTGCTTTCAGAAAAAGTGTGGATTACGCCTCCACACCTTTATTCTTCAGATATTCCATAACCGCACCAACCGTTGTCAGCTCAGCCAGTTCCTCAGACGGGATCTCAACCTCATACTTCTCTTCCAGTGCCATCACCAGCTCAAACAGATCCAGCGAATCCGCCCCCAGATCATCCTTAAAAGAAGTGCTTTCTGTAATACTGCTCTCCTCACAGTTCAGCTGTTCTGCGATCATCTCTCTCATTTCTTCTAACATCTTTTTTCTCCTTTACACGCTCTTCTTATTTTCAATAGTTTAAGTTTCTAATGTTTTGACTTTCAAAGTATAATATAAGTTTCTCACTTTGTCAATAAAATCTTTTTGATTTCCAAACTAATATTTTATATTTTCTCCCCAATACCCATTTAAAATGCTATACTGACTAAAGAAACATATATCATGCTATTTATGGAGGTTTTTATGTATCAGGCAAATGAAACACGTTACGACACCATGCAGTACAACCGCTGTGGAAAAAGCGGTCTGAAACTTCCCACCGTCTCCCTGGGACTGTGGCATAATTTTGGAGATTTTTCTTCTTACAACAATATGAAAAATCTCTGTTTTACCGCCTTTGACCACGGCATCACCCACTTTGATCTTGCCAACAACTACGGACCGGAACCGGGAAGTGCCGAAAAACACTTCGGACTGATCTTAAAAGAGCATCTCTCTGCTTACCGCGACGAGTTGTTAATTAGCACCAAAGCCGGTTACGACATGTGGAAAGGTCCTTACGGTAACTGGGGAAGCCGCAAATATTTGATTGCCAGCCTGGATCAGAGTCTGCAGCGACTGGGACTTGATTATGTAGATATCTTTTATCATCACCGTATGGATCCGGAAACGCCACTGGAAGAAACCATGGGTGCCCTGGACCAGATCATTCGTAGTGGAAAGGCTTTATATGTCGGTCTCTCCAACTATGACGGAGAAACCATGAAAAAAGCCTGCCAGATCCTCACCGATCTGAAATGCCCGTTCATCATCAACCAGAACTCTTATAACATCTTCAACCGAACGATCGAAAATAATGGCTTAAAACAGGCTGCCCGCGAATGTGGAAAAGGCATCATCTCCTTCAGTCCTCTTTCTCAGGGCATGCTGACCGACCGCTATCTCCACGGAATCCCGTCTGACAGCCGTGTCGTCACCGACGGACGTTTCCTGCATAAAGAACAGCTGGATGAAAAACGAATCCACACCATTCAGCAGTTAAATGATCTGGCCGCCGAACGTGGTGAAAGTCTGGCACAGATGGCATTAAAATGGGTACTGAAAGACAACGATCTCACCAGTGTCCTCGTCGGCGCTTCCAAACCGGAACAGATCCTTGAAAACCTGAAAGTTATGGAAGCAGCTCCGTTCACAGAAGAGGAACTGAAAAAGATCGATGAAATCTCTTTAAACTAGGTATTTCTAAAATATCACATAAGTTTAACCCTTCATTCATTATTTACATAACAAAAAGAAGTAGAATGGTATCATAAATCGTAATTTATAATCATTCTACTTCTTTTTATATTCATAATAAAATCTAATTCCAATGCAACAAAAAACCGCTTTCACATTCCATGAAAGCGGCTATTTAATGAGGCATCGGGGATTCGAACCCCGGACAACTTGATTAAAAGTCAAGTGCTCTACCAACTGAGCTAATACCCCATATGCCCAGAACCGGAATCGAACCAGTGACACGAGGATTTTCAGTCCTCTGCTCTACCAACTGAGCTATCTGGGCAAGCTCGAGATATATATTAGCATACTTTTTTTGAAAGCGCAAGATATAAAATTCGAATTTTGTAAAAAAATACAGGGACAGAGACATAAAATTCATATATTTGCAAACCGGAAACGGCGAGTGGCTATTGAGATAACCGGAGAGATACAGTATAATAAGAGCCATTCGGAGGTTACAATGCAATGGCAGAAAGAAAACATATCTTGTTGGCAGCAATCAATGCAAAATATATCCATTCCAATCTGGCGGTATACAGCTTAAAGGCGTATGCGAAAAAATATCAGGACCGGATCGGTCTGGCGGAATATACGATCAATCAGAATCTGGATGATATTTTAAAGGGAATCTATCGTGATCATCCGGAGGTTTTGTGCATTTCCTGTTATATATGGAATATTTCCTATGTGAAGAATCTGATCCGGGAAGTGCATAAAGTGCTTCCCGACACTGCGATCTGGCTGGGAGGACCGGAAGTGTCCTATGATGCGCGGAAGGTGCTGGAGGAGCACCCGGAAGTGACAGGTGTGATGAAAGGCGAAGGAGAAGTGACGTTCCTGGAACTGGCTGGATTTTATCTGGAAGGCATCTCAGAACTGGCGAAGATTGATGGAATTACCTACAGGGCCGGGGATCAGATTCAGGAAAATCCGTGGAGAGGAATCACGGATCTGAGTACGATTCCGTTTGTCTACAAAGATCTGAAAAAATTTGAAAACCGCATCATTTATTATGAGTCGAGCAGAGGGTGTCCGTTCTCCTGCAGCTACTGTCTTTCCTCAATCGACAAGAAACTGCGGTTCCGTGATCTGGAACTGGTAAAAGAGGAATTACAGTTTTTCCTGGATCATAATGTGCCGCAGGTGAAATTCGTGGATCGAACCTTTAACTGCAAGCACGATCATGCGATGGCGATCTGGAAGTATCTGATCGCTCACGATAACGGAATTACGAATTTTCACTTTGAGGTGGCAGCGGATCTGTTAAATGAGGAAGAGATTGCACTGATCCGCACAATGCGTCCGGGAATGATCCAGCTGGAGATCGGTGTGCAGTCGACGAATCCGGATACGATCCGGGAGATTCACCGGAAAATGGATTTTGCTCAGGTATCCGAGGTGGTGACACGGGTGCAGGAAGGGCATAACGTACACCAGCATCTGGATCTGATCGCGGGTCTTCCATATGAAGACTATGATTCGTTTGGAAAATCATTCTGTGACGTCTATCGGCTGCGGCCGCAGCAGCTGCAGCTGGGATTTTTGAAGGTCTTAAAGGGATCCTTTATGTATCAGGCGGCACCGGAGTACGGCTGTGTATGCCAGAGCCGGGAGCCTTACGAGGTGCTGTATACCAGGTGGCTGCCATATGATGACGTTCTGCGGCTGAAACTGGTGGAAGAGATGGTGGAAGTCTATTATAACAGTAATCAGTTCGGGAAAACCCTGCGTGCGATAGAAAAATTATTTGACAATCCGTTTGCGCTGTATGAAGCGCTGGGGGTATTTTATGACAAAAAGGGGTATATGAACATTTCACATACCAGAATCCGCCGATACGAGATTTTGCAGGAATTCCTGCAGGAATATGTAGAGGAAGAGCAGATGGAATATTACCGCCAGCTGATGATTTATGATCTATACGCAAGAGAAAATATGAAGACCCGGCCGGCATGGGCGAAGGATCTGAAAGCGTATAAGAGAGAGATCCGGGAATTTTATCTGAAGGAAGAAGAGACACATGCGTATCTGCCGGAATATGCAGGATACGATGAAAAACAGCTGGCGCGTATGACGCATCTGGAACGGATGGACTATGATCCGGATACCGGTGCGAGGGAAGCGTGCTGGATCCTGTTTGATTACCGGAGCAGGGATGTACTGACGTACGATGCGAAAACGGTAAAATTACCGGTAGTTGACATAATGTAAGAGAAAGGAAAAGAAAACACGATGGAAAAAACAGCATGTCCGTCCAGCTATGTGGTTGTGGATCTGGAGACCACGGGGCTGTATCCGTCTCAGGATCGGATCCTGGAGATCGGAGCAGTCAAGGTTCTGGACGGAGAGGTGACAGATACGTTTTGTATGTTTGCAGATCCGCAGATGAAGATTCCGGAGCGGATCCGGGAACTGACGGGAATTACACAGGAAATGGTGGAAGGACAGCCGACACCGGCAGAAGCAGTGCGGGCATTTCTGGATTTCTGCGGGGAACAGGATTTGATGGGGCATAATCTGATCTTTGATTACAGCTTTCTGAAACATCAGGCGGCGGATCAGAAAATCCCGTTTGAGAAAAACGGGATCGATACGCTGAAGATCGCAAGAATCCTGCTTCCGGATCTGGAGAGCAGGAGTCTGACGAATCTTTGCGGCTATTTTCAGATTGATCGGGCGCACGCCCACCGTGCATATCACGATGCACTGGCAACGCATGAATTGTATCAGCATCTGGTGCGGATCGCAGAAGAAGGACAGGAGCGGATCTTTCAGCCGAAACAGTTACAGTATAAAGTAAAACGGCGTGGTCCGATCACTCCGGCACAAAAAGCATACTTGAATGATCTGGTGAAATATCATAAAATAGAACTGGATGTGTCTATTGACAGCCTCACCAAAAATGAGGCATCCAGGAAAATCGATACGATTATTGCCCGGTACGGGCGCATGAAGAGGTGAATGAAAAATGAATATGTGGAAGAAAAACGGAAGACAGATCGTAGCGGGAATTATTGCAGTCATACTGGTACTTGCAATGGTGGTTCCGATGATTCTGGAAGTAATGTTATAAGGGATTGACATACAGATGAAGAAGAAAATAATGGTGGCCCTGCTGGCGGGAGTAATGATGTTACAGCAGCCGGTCAGCGGATGGTGCGCGCAGAATACAGACAGCGCCCAGCAGTCGGAAACGACGCAGGAGGGCGACAGTAGCGAAGATGCCGCCGCAGGAGATACAGAAGACAGCGCGGCAGGTGAAGGAACAGCTGTGACAGAGGACGGAGAGAACGGCGGGAAAGCTGCGGATACGGATCAGGATGTGCAGGAGGAAGATGAGATTCCGACCTGGCAGGCGGAAACCGATGAAGTAACCCTTGACACCGGTACATCCAACAATGCTGTCACCGGAGAACGGACGATTCTGGATCATATTTATCTGGAAAGTGTGGATCTGTCCGGCATGACGAAAGAAGAAGCACAGGAAGCGGTGCAGTCCCGTGTAGACGAGATTACCGGATACCAGATCATTCTTCACATGGATGACATGTCCACCGGAGTGACGGCAAAAGAACTTGGTGTGACCGGAGCGAACGAAGGTGTGATACAGCAGGCGATGGATGTGGGACAGGTTGGTAATGTGATCCGGCGCTATAAAATAAAGAAAGCTCTGGAAAAAGAAGACCTTCAGCTGGATCTTTCCTGGCAGGTGGACAGTGACAGCATGCGGACAGCACTGGAACAATATTGTGTGCCGATGAACCGGGAAGTAGTGGATTACAGCCTGACAAGAGAGAATGATCAGTTTCAGATCACGAACGGTGTCCGTGGGGTTTCTCTGAATGAGGATGCCTCTGTGGATAAATTAACGGATTATCTGGAACATGTGTGGAGAGATGGTCCGGGGAATCTGGATCTCGATGTGGAGATTGCCGAGCCGAAAGGTTCTCAGGAAGAACTGGAAAAGGTAAAAGATATCCTGGGACAGGGAAGTACGGATTATTCTGCCAGCAGTGCTGCGAGGGCGACAAATGTAAAAAACGGAACCTCCAAACTGAATGGCAAAGTTATTTATCCGGGCGATGAGATTTCCGTCTGTGATAATATGGTACCATTTACCGAAGAAAACGGGTATGAACCGGCAGCCTCTTATGCCAATGGTACGGTGGTGGAATCGTTTGGCGGAGGTATCTGCCAGGTATCTACAACGCTGTATCAGGCGGTTTTGCAGGCAGAACTTGAAGTGATGGAACGCCACAATCATTCGATGATCGTAAAATACGTGGAACCATCCATGGATGCGGCGATCGCGGAAGGAGCGAAGGATTTTCGGTTTGTGAATAATACGGAAGCGCCGATCTATATTGAAGGTTATGTTTCCGGTGGAAAAATCTATTTTAATCTATATGGACAGGAATATCGATCTGCGGACAGAACCGTTACCTATGAAAGCGAAACGCTGGAAACGATCAATCCGACAACAGAGCTGACAGCAGACTCGGAAAAAGCATTTGGCAGTATCACACAGACACAAAGTGCCCATACAGGTTACAAAGCACGCCTGTGGAAAATTGTCACGGAAAACGGGCAGCAGGTCAGCAAAGAAGAAGTAAATAACAGTTATTATCAGATGACACCGAATAAATACAAAGTCGGTGTAAAAACAAGCAGTACAGAGGCGTCCAGTGCCATGTATACGGCAATCGCAAACAACGATCTGAATCAGGTCTATGTGGTGCTGAACCGGTATGGCGGCTGACAGATGTAGAGGAGAAAAACATGAAGATAGGTAAACTGCCGGAACCGGTATTGATCCGTTCGGTATTAAAACAGGTAAAACACAGAAGAGAGGAAGTCCTGGTTGGTCCGGCGGTCGGACAGGACTGCGCTGCCCTTGAGGTGGGCGAGGATGAAGTTTTGGTGATGTCCACAGATCCGATCACGGGAACCGCAAAAGATCTGGGGCATCACAGCATCCACATCACGGCAAATGATCTGGCTGCAGCCGGTGCAGATCCGGTGGGTGTGATGCTGACCGTAATGCTTCCGGATACCGTCGAAGAGCCGGAGATCCGGAAAATGATGCAGGATGCGGAAGAAACCTGCGAAAAACTGCATATGGAAATCCTCGGCGGACATACCGAGATCACAAACGTGGTAAAACAGCCACTGATCTCTGTGACCGGTGTTGGCAAAATGAAGAAAGAAAATCTGCGCACGGTATCCCAGATCCGCCCGGATCAGGATATCATCGTGACGAAATGGATCGGTCTCGAGGCAACGACGATTCTCGCGAAAGAAAAAGAAGAAGAACTCAAAAAAAGATTTCCGGCAGTTCTGGTCGATACGGCAAAAGATTTCGACCAGTATCTGTCGGTGGTACCGGAGTCACGGATCGCAGTGCAACATGGTGTATCTTCTATGCATGATATAACAGAGGGCGGCGTCTTCGGCGCGTTCTGGGAGATGGCGAGCGGAGCCGGTGTCGGTCTGGAAGTGGATCTGAAGAAAATCCCGATCCGTCAGGAAACCGTGGAAATCTGTAATTATTTCGGTGTCAATCCTTACCAGATCATGTCCAGCGGTTCTATGATGATCGCGGCGGACGATGGTCATGAACTGGTGAGAAAACTGGAACAGGCAGGTATCCATGCCGTTGTGGTAGGCCGTACCAACAGCGGTAACGACCGGATCCTGCGAAACGGTGAGGATGTCCGTTATCTGGATAAACCGCAGCCGGATGAGTTATACAAAGTAATGGGGTAAGAGAAAATGGCAAAGTTAAATATTGTTCTTTATGAGCCGGAGATCCCGTCAAATACAGGAAATATCGGACGAACCTGTGTGGCAACAGGAACGAGACTGCATCTGATCGAGCCGCTGGGCTTCCGGTTAAATGAAAAATCAATCAAACGTGCAGGAATGGACTACTGGGATGATCTGGATGTCACCCGGTATATCGATTATCAGGATTTCCTGGAGAAGAATCCGGGAGCGAAGATCTATATGGCATCGACAAAAGCACCGCAGACCTATACGGAAGTGCAGTATGAGGAAGATGCCTACATTATGTTCGGAAAAGAAAGCGGCGGGATCCCGGAAGAAATCTTACTGGAAAATCAGGAGACGGCGATCCGTATTCCGATGATGAACGATATCCGTTCGCTGAATCTGAGCAATTCCGTGGCAATCGTGCTCTACGAGGCACTGCGGCAGCACAATTTTGATCATATGCAGTTGGGCGGTCATCTGACCAAGTATGAGTGGAAATAAAAAAAATAATCAAAGAAAAAGTAAAGCAAGGGAATCAGCCGGTTCCCTTGCTTTTTTCTAATGTAAAGATAAATTCGGTACCGACTCCCTCGGTACTGATGACATTGATATTCTGATTGTGTGCGGCAATGATCTCGCGGACGATCGAAAGTCCGAGACCGGTACCTTTGCGGTCCTTGCCGCGGGAAGAATCGATCTTGTAGAAGCGATCCCAGATCTTGTGCTGTTTTTCTTTTGGAATCCCCACACCGGAATCTTTCACAGATACAAAAACCGTACCGTGCCGTTCGGAGGTTTCCGCTTTGATGATCGAGTTATCGGAACTGAACTTGATTGCATTGTCGATCAGGTTATACAAAACCTGCTGGATCTGTTCCATATCGGCATGTACCATCAAAGTTTCCGATTCGAGATGCAGTTCGATCGTGATCATTTTCTTGCGGCAGATCGCCTCGAAAGTGGCTACCGTATTTTTGATCGTGCGGTTGATATCGAAGTCTTTCATATGCAGAGGCCGTCCTTTGGAATCGAGTTTATCCAGCGTCAGAAGGCTCTGCGTCAGCTTTTCCAGGCGTTCGGTCTCATCAACGACGATTTTCAGGTAACGATCCTGCATCTCCGGCGGGATCGTTCCGTCCATGATCGCTTCTACAAATCCCTTGATCGAGGTCAGCGGGGAGCGGAAATCATGCGAGACATTTGCAACGAACTTATGCTGATATTCTCCCGATTTGCTTAGCTCTCCGGACATATAGTTCAGGGTATCGGCGAGATAGCCCATCTCGTCATTGGTGGTGACGGGGATGTTATAGTCCAGATTTCCGGCGGCGTACTCATTGGCTCCGGCGGTGATCTTTTTCAGCGGCTGGTAGACGGAATGAGAAAAGAGTGCCAGGATCAGAAGAGAACAGAGCAGCAGGATCGTAAACACGATATAAACCGGACCGAGAACCGATTCTTTCTGATCAATGATCACGGTCATGGGAAGGTGGATCGACACATACCCTTTGGTGGACAGATTTTTGGTGATCGGAACCAGGGTACTGACCATGTCTTCCTTAAAATACCCGTGAAAAGTGCCTGTGATATAACTGTCTGCCCCCATGATCGCCGGATCAAAGTTTTTGATCGCTTTTTGTGCCTCGGAACTGTAAGCTTTGCTCGTATCGATCAACGGCTGCCCGGACGGATTCAGGATGAGAATCCGGGAATCCTGAAAGGCAGAGAGCGTTTTTAACTGATTATAGGCAGCTTCCACATCTTCACTGTCGGAATAATCGGTATTTGCCTGATAGGAGGCGAGAGAGATCGCTTCTTTATACAGGGCGGCGCCGGTATCTTCCAGGATGTGATTCTGGATCAGAGAAGATCCCAGTGTGGCGATCAGAACCGTTCCGAGAACGCCCAGAAGAATATACGCCATGATAAATTTGGAATACAGTGTTCGTTTCATCAGGATTTAACCTCGAATTTGTAACCGATGCCCCAGACGGTACTGATGGACCATGACGGATGATCTTTGATCTTCTCGCGCAGTCGTTTGATATGTACGTCCACGGTACGGGTATCGCCGATGTACTCATATCCCCAGATATGGTCTAACAGCTGTTCCCTGGTAAATACCTGGTTTGGTGAGGAAGCAAGAAAATACAAAAGTTCCAGTTCCTTTGGCGGCATATCGATCGTCACACCCTGATAGACAACGGAATAGTTGGTCAGATTGATGATCAGATCCGGGTATTCCACGTATTTTCCTGCCGGTACTGCCGGAGCAGAAGGGGCAGGCTGGAAACGGCGGAGAACCGCTTTGACGCGAGCAACCAGTTCCTTGGAATCAAATGGTTTGATCATATAGTCATCCGCGCCGAGTTCCAGTCCGAGTACCTTGTCAAAGACTTCTCCTTTGGCGGAGAGCATGATGATCGGTACATTGGATTTGTGGCGGATCTCCCGGCAGACCTGATAGCCGTCCATACCGGGAAGCATCAGATCCAGGAGGATCAGGTTTGGCTGAAAGGAAGGAAACACACTTAAAGCTTCCTCACCGTCGTTTACAATCTTACATTCAAAACATTCTTTGGTAAGATAAAGAGATATCAGTTCGGCGATGTTGTTGTCATCGTCTACAATCATTATTTTCTGTTTGGATACCATAAAAAACTCCTTGTCGTACTATAGCGACTTATTTTTATTTCTTAAAGTTAACAATCGTAACACCGGCATCTCCCTCGCCAAATTCAGCGAGATGGAAAGAAGAGACGTATTTTACCCGGCGTAGATAGTTATGGATGCCTTTTCTGAGGGCACCGGTACCTTTTCCGTGAACGACACGGACACTTGGAATATGTGCCAGATATGCATCATCCAGATATTTATCCAGTTCCGCGATGGCTTCGTCGACGGTGCGGCCAAGCAGGTTGATCTCAATGCCGACAGAGGAAGATTTGGACATCTTGATCTTACCGGCGCTGGTGCGCTGCATATTCGGTGCGGAGATCACGGTTTCTTCCTGTAACAGTACCAGATCGGAGATATGGATCTTGGATCGCATAATACCCATCTGTACCAGAAGATACCCTTTCGCATCCGGGAGGGTGCTTACGGTTCCCTTGAGGTTCAGGCTCAGCACTTTTACGCCGTCGCCCAGATGCAGATCGGAAGGTTTCAGATTGCCTGTGACCTTCTTTTCTTTCTTGGACATATTGCTTTCGACCTTGTTCATCTTCTTACGGAGATTCTGTCGTTTATTTTCCATTTCTTTGATGGAAATATTGGCTTTTCCGAATTTGTTAAAGTCTTTGATCGTCTGATCCGCGTATTCTTTCGCATCACGCAGGATCGCGTGCGCCTGCTCATTGGCTTCGCGGAGGATCCGGTCACGCTGCTGGTTCAGCTTTTCCTGCTTGGTCTCCAGTTGTTTTTTCAGATCTTCTACTTCGGACTTGTAGCGGGCGATTTCCATGCGTTCTTTTTCAATGGTGATACGGTTTTCTTCGAGGGTGGAGATCACATCCTCGAAGGATTCGTCTTCCTGGCTGATCTGCTGTTTCGCATCGTCGATAATATACGACGGCAGCCCCAGCTTGCTGGAAATGGCAAATGCATTACTCTTGCCCGGAACACCGATCAGTAAACGGTAGGTAGGACGAAGCGTCTCCACGTCAAATTCACAGGAAGCATTTTCCACACCCGGAGTAGAGAGGGCATAGACTTTTAACTCGCTGTAATGGGTGGTTGCCATGGCGCGGATGCCCTGCTTTTGCAGATAGTTCAGGATCGAGATTGCCAGTGCGGCACCTTCCGTCGGGTCGGTACCCGCTCCCAGCTCATCGAAGAGAACGAGGGATTTCGGATCAGCCTTTTCGATAAAGGAAACCACGTTGGTCATATGGGAGGAGAAGGTACTGAGCGACTGCTCGATACTCTGCTCGTCTCCGATATCCGCATAGACTTCCTCAAAAACAGACAGTTCGGAACGGTCAAGTGCAGGAATGTGAAGACCTGCCTGTCCCATCAGGGTAAGAAGACCGACCGTTTTTAAAGAAACGGTCTTACCACCGGTATTCGGACCAGTGACGATCAGCAGATGAAATTCTTTTCCCAGATGAATATCGATCGGCACGACTTTCTTCTTATCGATCAGCGGATGACGGCCTTTGCGGATATTGATATAGCCTTTGGTATTAAAGATCGGCCGTGTGGCGTTCATATCCATGGCGAGGGCAGCGCGGGCGAAAATAAAGTCCAGTTCTACCAGATTTTCCAGGTTATAGCGAAGGTTTTCGCGTTCCTGGGCAGCCATGTTACTCAAAGAAGCAAGGATGACTTCGATCTCTGCCGCCTCTTTCATTTCGAGATCGCGGATCTCATTGTTCAGTTTTACGATTGCCATCGGTTCGATAAAAAGAGTGGAACCGGTGGAGGACTGGTCGTGGATCATACCCGGAACCTGTCCTTTGTATTCGGCTTTGACCGGGATACAGTAACGTCCGTTTCGCATGGTGATCACGGCATCCTGCAGATAGGTTCTGGCGGAACCGTTGACCATACCGGCAAGCTGTGTATGGATGCGTTCGCCGGTTACTTTCATCGAACGACGGATCTGCTTTAAGGCAGCACTTGCGTCATCGGCGATCTCATCTTCGGAGAGGATGCAGCGGCGGATCTCTGCATTTAACAGTGGCAGAGGTTCGAGTGCATCAAAAAGATCGTCCAGAGAATCCCGCTGTGCAGTTTCTTTTTCCCGGCGTCCGTAGGATTTTACCCGGGAGGTGTTGTCCAGAAGGGCACAGATCTGCAGAAGTTCGGTGATACCGAGGGTACTTCCGATCTCCAGACGTTTCAGGGAACCGCGGATATCTTTGGCACTGCCGAAGTTGATGTTTCCTTTCTGAAACAGACGGGACAGCGCGTCCTGGGTCTGTTCCTGCTTATATTCAATCTCTCCCAGAGAACAGGAGGGAAGGAGATCTTCGCAGCGGATCTTTCCGAGAGGGGAAGAAGCGTGGGCTGCGAGCATCTCGATGATTTTCGTGTATTCGAGTGTTTTTAAAGCTTTGTTGTTCATAATGTTAAATCCTTTCTATACGCTTTATTTTACCCTATCTGCCAGGGAAAGGAAAGGCAAAAAAGGGAGGCGGAAAAAGTTTTTTCTCTATGTCATAAAATGTTCATATCTATTTGATAAAATATTAAGGAAATTTTCAGGCAGCAGCTGTCTTTTCGATGTGTTCCGAATATGGGAAGAGATATCCGGATACAGGGAAAACGGCGCAGTTACAGTTGGAGTCAGAAACAGGAGACTACGCGTATGGATAAAAAGAAAGATCACAAGCAGGACGAGTACGATTTTTACCGGGAAGTGATGAAAAAGAAGCCTCTGGATAAACGAAAAATCGCGATAAGTATGGCGGGAGTGGCAGCAGGTGCTGTGCTGTTCGGTGTGATTGCGGCTTTTGTATTTGCAAAGGTGGAGCCTTATTTTGAACCGGAAGAAGAGCAGCCGAGAGTGAGTATCGTGGACGGAACCGGGACGGATGAGGACGAAGAAAAAGAACCGCAGCAGGAGATACCGGAAGAGGAAAACGGGGACGATCAGACCGATGAAAGCGACACAACAGCTGCGGATACATCCAAAGAGCCGATGACGCTGCAGGAGTATTCGGACCTGTATCAGCAGATCTCGGAGGCGGCAAGTGAGCCGAAGCGTTCCGTGGTGATCGTACAGGGATTTACCAATGATGTAGACTGGATGAATAATTCTTTTGAGGATGAGAAACAGGCATCCGGCTTTGTTGTGGCAGACACAGGGAAAGAATATTATGTGCTGACGGAATACCGGGTTGTGGATACGGTGGACCGGATCCTTGTGACCTTCTGTGATGGCAATACGGTGGACGGTCATTTCGTCAAACAGGATGCAGCCACAGGACTCGCAGTGATCCAGATTGCGAGAAATGATCTTGGCAAAGAGACCAGGGATGCAATCGCAGTGGGTGAACTGGGAAGCGCATCTTCGGTGAATCAGGGAGATCTGGTACTGGCACTGGGAAGTCCGTCCGGTTATCCGGATTCGGTAGTCTGCGGCCGGGTGACTTCCACAACAAATGTGAAAAGTACGGTGGACAGTGAATATCATCTGCTTACGACGGATATTATGGGAAACAGCGAGGGAAGCGGGGTTCTGGTCAATCTGGACGGAAAGATCGTGGGTGTGATCGCGCAGTCTTTTTCTGGGGAGGCGGATACCGGGGTGGTGACGGCATTATCAATCTCGGATCTTCGGAAACTGATTGAGCAACTGTCAAATAATGAAGATCTGATATACCTCGGTGTCCGGGGACAGGATATCAGCAGCAGTCTCTCGCAGAAAACCGGAATTCCTACAGGTATTTATGTAAACTCCGTGGAGGAGGATTCTCCGGCGATGAACGCTGGGATCCAGAACGGAGATGTGATCGTGAAAGTGGGAAATGAAAGTGTCGAGACGCTGTCGAGACTGCGAACACGCCTGGATCAGTCGAAAAAGGATCAGAAGATCAAAGTGACGGCGATGCGGAAAGGTGCGGAAGGATATGTGGAAATAGTGTTTGACGTAACGCTGGATGCGTTATAAACTATAAAAGAGTCTGTAAAAAAGAATAGTGAGATAAAACATGTGGTATAGGGACGATGGCTTTCTATACCACAAAACTTCTGCGGAGTTTTCACTGACAGAAAATCAGGCAGAAAGACGGAAGGAGATTATATGAAATTTATTCAGGAATTTTTTGAGGGATGCCGGGTGTCCGGAATTTACCTTTGCAAACATAAACAGGCAGCAGTGACAAAAAACGGAAAACCATATGAAAATGTGATTCTGCAGGACAAGACCGGGACAATCGATGCCAAGATCTGGGATCCGAATTCGCTGGGGATTGATGATTTTGAAACACTGGATTATATTGAAATCATGGGAGATGTCACCAATTTTGCAGGTGCACTGCAGCTGAACATCAAGCGTGCAAGAAAAGCCCGTGAGGGAGAGTACGATCCCACCGATTATCTTCCGGTGAGCAAATGTGATATCGACGAGATGTACGGAGAACTGATGGCGATTATCAAAACCATCCAAAATCCATACCTGTCCCGTCTGTTAGAACTGTTTTTTGTGGAGGATGAAGCATTCATCAAACGCTTCCGCTTCAATTCCGCAGCCAAGACAGTACACCACGGTTTTGTGGGCGGACTGTTGGAGCATACGTTAAATGTGACCAAACTCTGCGATTTTTATACGAAAGCCTACCCTGCACTGAACCGCGACCTGCTTCTGACCGCAGCAATCTTTCATGATATCGGAAAGACGAAAGAAATTTCTGCATTTCCGATGAATGATTATACCGATGACGGACAGTTGCTGGGCCATATTATGATTGGAGCGGAGATGCTCCATGATGCGATCCGTGAGATTCCGGATTTCCCGGCAAAAGTGGAGAGTGAGTTAAAGCACTGCATCCTGGCACACCATGGAGAACTGGAATATGGTTCCCCGAAGAAACCGGCACTGATGGAGGCGGCAGCGCTGAATATGGCAGACAACACGGATGCCAAGATGGAAACATTTACCGAGCTTTTCGACAATGCGAAAGATCCGAACGAATGGCTTGGCTACAACCGGCTGTTTGAATCAAATATCCGTAAAACCAGTATGTAAAGAAAGGGCAGATCCATGGAATACAAAAAGAATGATCTTCTGACTGTAACCATCGAGGATATGGGACATGACGGGGAAGGAATCGGAAAAGTGGATGGTTATACCGTATTTGTAAAAGACACAGTGATCGGCGATAAAGTACAGGCAAAGATCATGAAGGCGAAGAAAAATTACGGTTATGCCAGACTGGTGGAGATCATGGAGCCGTCGAAAGACCGGGTCGAGCCACGCTGTGCGTACGCCCGTCAGTGCGGCGGCTGCCAGATCCAGGCACTTTCTTATGAAAAACAGTTGGCATACAAACAGCAGAAGATTGCAAATAATCTGATCCGGATCGGCGGTTTTCAGAAAGAAGAGATTCCGATGCAGCCGATCATCGGCATGGAAGATCCGTACCATTACAGAAACAAAGCGCAGTTTCCGGTGGGATGCGACAAAGAAGGCCATCTGATCGCCGGATTCTATGCCGGAAGAACTCACTCGATCATCAGCAACAGGAAGTGCTATCTAGGCGTGGAGGTCAACGAACAGATTCTGAATCTGGTACTGGCGCATATGGAAGCGTATGATATTCCGGCCTATGATGAGATGACCGGGAAGGGTCTGGTGCGTCACGTACTGATCCGTTATGGATTCCAGTCGAAAGAGATCATGGTCTGTCTTGTCGTCAACGGCAGCCGCATCCCGGGAGCGGAAGATCTGATCGCAAAACTTCGCGAGATTCCGGGAATGACCAGCATTTCCCTGAACATCAACCGGGAAAAGACGAACGTGATTCTGGGAAGAAAAGGGAAACTCTTATGGGGACAGGAATACATCACCGATACGATCGGACCGATCGCCTATCAGATCTCCCCGCAGTCTTTCTACCAGGTCAACCCGGTGCAGACACAGAAACTCTACGAAAAAGCCCTGGAATATGCAGGTCTGGAAGGAAATGAGACGGTCTGGGATCTCTACTGCGGAATCGGAACAATTTCCCTCTTCCTCGTCCAGAAAGCAAAACAGGTCTATGGTGTGGAAATTGTCCCGGCTGCCATCGAGGATGCAAAACGAAATGCAACGCTGAATCATATCACCAATGCAGAATTCTTTGTAGGAAAAGCGGAAGAAGTGTTGCCGGAAAAATACGAAAAAGAAGGCATCTATGCGGATGTGATCGTGGTGGATCCGCCGCGGAAAGGATGCGAAGAGAGCGTACTGGCTACGATGGTAAAGATGCAGCCGAAACGGATCGTGTACGTAAGTTGTGACTCTGCGACTCTGGCCCGGGATCTGAAATATCTGCGGGGGGAAGGATATGAAGTTAAGAAGGTGCAGGGGGTGGATCAGTTTCCTCATACGGTGCATGTGGAGACGGTAGTTCTTTTATCCCACAAAAAAGCCGACAGTTATATCCACATTGATGTGGAGTTTGGAGAGGGCGAGGGCAAGATTCCGGTAGATAGTATTGCTAAAAGAGCCGAAGCGTATAAGCCCAAAGAAAAAGTGACCTACAAAATGATTAAGGAGTACATAGAAGCGAAATACGGCTTCAAGGTACATACCGCATATATCGCAGAGGTAAAGCGAAATTTGGGATTGCCGATGTATGATGCTCCTAATGCGGTAGAAGAATTGAAACAGCCGAGGAAACATCCGACACCAGAAAAGGTAGAAGCAATCAAAGATGCACTTCGTTATTTTGCAGTGATATAAAACTTTACTTACAATCGAATATTTCTTACATAGCCGTTTATTCATTTATTTGAGTAAGCGGCTTTTTTCATCCCTATTTTTCGGAATAGGGATATTTTTTGTAGAAGGAGGAGGTTTATTTGAACACGCAAATCATCGCCATCGCCAACCAGAAAGGCGGCGTTGGCAAAACAACAACCTGTGCGAACTTGGGAATAGGTCTGGCACAGGCCGGAAAGAAAGTGCTTCTGATCGACGGGGACCCACAAGGAAGTCTGACAATCAGCTTGGGAAATCCGCAACCGGACAAGCTGCCATTTACACTGTCGGATGCAATGGGCAAAATTCTGATGGATCAGCCTATACGCCCCGGAGAAGGTATTCTGCATCATGCAGAAGGCGTTGACCTGATGCCTGCGGATATTCAGCTTTCCGGTATGGAGGTTTCTCTGGTAAACGCCATGAGCCGTGAAACGGTTTTACGGCAATATCTGGACACACTGAAGGGACAATATTCCCATATCCTGATTGACTGTCAGCCCTCGTTGGGGATGCTTACGGTCAATGCGCTGGCGGCCGCGAACAGGATCATAATTCCCGTTCAGGCAGAGTATCTGCCCGCCAAAGGACTGGAACAGCTTTTATCTACGGTCAGCAAGGTAAAACGGCAGATCAATCCAAAGCTCCAGATTGACGGTATACTGCTGACGATGGTGGATAACCGCACCAACTTTGCCAAAGAGATTGCTGCTTTGCTGCGGGACACCTATGGAAGTAAAATCAAAGTCTTTGGAACGGAGATTCCACACTCTGTCCGTGCAAAGGAAATTAGCGCAGAGGGAAAAAGCATTTTCGTCCATGACCCTGGCGGTAAGGTGGCAGAGGGGTATCGAAATCTGACGAAGGAGGTGTTGAAACTTGAAAAGCAGCGCGAAAAAAGTAGAACTGGCATCGGTAGATGATCTGTTTTCTACGGAGGAGAGCCGTGCCGATGCTCAGAGAGAAAAAGTAGTAGAAATCCCGCTGTCGGAACTGCACCCGTTCAAAGGGCATCCATTCAAAGTCAAGGATGACGAAGCCATGATGGAGACCGCAGACAGTATCAAGCAGTATGGCGTTCTGGTTCCGGCGATTGCTCGACCGGACCCGGAGGGCGGTTATGAGCTGGTAGCCGGACACAGGCGGCACAGAGCCAGTGAGCTGGCAGAAAAGGAGACCATGCCGGTCATTGTTCGGGATTTGGATGATGATGCCGCCACGATCATTATGGTTGACAGCAACCTGCAACGAGAAAGTCTGCTCCCCAGTGAAAGAGCATTTGCCTACAAGATGAAGCTGGATGCCATGAAACATCAGGGAGAGCGAGTTGATTTAACTTCGTCCCAAGTTGGGACGAAGTTGAGAGCCGATGAAATATTGGCTCAGCAGGCTGGTTCAAGCAGAAATCAAGTTCAGCGCTATATCCGTCTGACAGAGCTGATTCCTGAATTGATGGATATGGTGGATGAAAAGAAGATTGCCCTGAACCCTGCCTATGAGCTGTCCTTTCTCAAAAAGGAGGAACAGGTAGACCTGTTTGACGCGATGGACAGCGAACAGGCTACCCCTTCTCTTTCTCAAGCTCAGCGGCTCAAAAAATACAGTCAGGAGGGGCATCTGACCCTCGATATGATGCGTGTCATCATGGGTGAGGAAAAGAAAAGCGATCTGGACCGAGTGACATTTACCTCTGACACCTTGCGGAAGTATTTCCCTAAAAGCTATACGCCCCAGCGGATGCAGGAAACCATCATCAAGCTGCTGGAGGCATGGCAGAAAAAGCGTCAGAGAGACCAGGAACGATGAAAGGAGCCGCCTATGAGGGATATTTCAGCCCGTGAGCTGAAAGGACACAACATTCTCGCCGTAGAGAGGTTTTGGGATAACACGCGCTGGATGATTGAGTTTTCCGTCCTGCGTCCCAGCACTGCTTACGGAAGCCCCGGAGATGAAATGCGGTTGTTTTTGACTGAGGACGGGTATCAGACCGCCCTGCAAAGCCAGCAGCGCCGGGAGATCAAGATCAAGCGTTACGCTCGTGTGATTGAGGGACATATCCTCGATTTCAAACCGGGAAAACGCCGCCGCTCATAAACCCATACAACGAAAGGAAAGGAATGACTATGTGTACGGTAAAGGAAATTCAAGAAGCAATCCGGGAAGATTGCAGATCTCAGCATGACATGGATTCAACGGATATTGACCGCGTGATGCAAACACTTCCTTTCGCCCAGGATGAGCCATTTACAGAGGTGCGTCCCCAAAAGCCGCTGTTTTGGTTCTATGCAAGAAAATTTGAAAAGCGCTGAACACCGCAATTTTTTGAAATGAGGATTGCGGTTTTTTTGTACCCAAAATTCGGAAGGAGTGAGGTCGATGGCCGTTTTTCGCATTGAACGGACCCGTGATTATACCGTGATGAGCAATCATCATTTACGAAATGCAA
>ENA-OPXH01000218-OPXH01000218.1-human-gut-metagenome-genome-assembly--contig:-NODE-218-length-54995-cov-19.019294_pt1 | contig 54995 bp, 45 predicted proteins | sample MGYA00241521_ERZ502034 | MGnify/ENA primary metagenome ERZ502034 (study PRJEB25962, sample SAMEA2042103) | human gut metagenome | biome: human gut; feature: human-associated habitat; material: faeces... | reverse complement strand
AGTTCATCACCGATTTTGCACTCTTCCCGAACCCTACGGATACACTGACCCTGATTCCTTTCCTGCAATCTTTTTCAAACAGGTATGACCGGATGGCCCATACGGTGGTTGCTGATTCCGGCTATGGCTCCGAAGAGAATTACCGCTTCATGTCCGAAAACGGCATGGAAGCCTACGTAAAGTACAACTATTTCCACATGGAGCAGCGGCCGAGATTCAAACCGGACCCGTTCAAGGCCGAAAACTTCTACTACAATGAAGAACATGACTTCTGCATCTGCCCTATGGGGCAAAGGATGCGGAGGATAGGCACCAGGAATGTGAAAACCGCATCCGGATATGTCAGCGAAAATGCACGGTACAGAGCTGTCAGGTGTGAAGGCTGTCCCCTGCGATGCCGCTGTTTTAAAGCAAAAGGAAACAGGACGATAGAACTGAATCATAGGCTTAGACAATACAAGCGGAGAGCCAAAGAACTGCTCTGCTCTGAGAAAGGACTGAAACACAGAGGGCAGAGATGCATAGAACCGGAAGCCGTGTTCGGACAAATTAAAAACAATATGAACTACAAACGTTTCCGACATTTTGGAAAGGACAAGGTCTTCATGGACTTTGCCTTCCTAGCCATTGCCTTCAATATAAAAAAGATGTGTGCAAAACTGACAAAAGAAGGTATGAACTGGCTGATTGGATGGTTTTATGAACTTACTGTCGCTTTATTTAGATGCTGGAGACACATAAATCAAAGAAATCTTCGAATTATCGCAGCTTGAAGAAAATAAACCGATTTGTATAGTGATAAACAAGAAAGAAGGTGCATCGTGCATTACGACACACCTTCTTTCTTTTATGCCTTGCCGCGCGGAGATTATTCCGCGCTGAATTTCTTTACCTGCTCTGCGATAAGTTCCGCATCATCGAAATAGTTAATCTTCATGGCACGACGTACGTCGTCCAATGTCGCTGCGGCTGTTTCGCGTGCCGCTTCACAGCCTTTCTTCAGCATATCGTAGATAGCCGGAATATCTTTTTCGAATTCCTTGCGGCGGTTACGAATCGGCTCCAACGTTTCCTGCATGATATTGTTGAGGAAGCCTTTCACTTTCATATCGCCTAAACCACCACGTTGATAGTGGGCTTTCAGTTCTTCCAGAGAAGGATAGTCGGGCAGGTAACGTTCGAAGTGTTCGGGGCGGCAGAAAGCGTCCAAATAAGTAAATACGGTATTCCCCTCAATCTTGCCCGGGTCTTGTACGCGCAGATGATCGGGGTCGGTGTACATGCTCTTCACTTTCTTCTGAATCTCGTCGGCTGTATCGGAAAGGTAGATACAGTTGCCCAAAGACTTACTCATCTTGGCTTTTCCGTCTGTACCCGGCAGACGCAGACAGGCTGCATTGTCAGGCAGAAGGATTTCCGGTTCTACCAATGTGTCGCCGTAGATAAAGTTGAAGCGGCGTACGATTTCACGGGCTTGTTCAATCATCGGTTCCTGATCTTCGCCAACGGGAACGGTGGTGGCGCGGAACGCCGTAATGTCCGCAGCCTGGCTGATAGGGTAGGTGAAGAACCCCACCGGAATACTTGTTTCAAAGTTGCGCATCTGGATTTCCGTCTTTACCGTCGGATTACGTTGCAGACGCGATACGGTGACAAGGTCCATATAATAGAATGTCAGTTCGCACAATTCCGGAATCTGCGACTGGATAAAGATGGTACTCTTCGTAGGATCCAATCCGCAAGCCAGATAGTCGAGAGCTACTTCGATAACGTTTTGACGTACCTTTTCCGGGTTTTCCATGTTATCTGTCAATGCTTGTGCATCGGCTATGAACACGAACGTCTTGTCATACAGTCCGGAGTTCTGCAACTCCACTCTGCGTCTTAATGAGCCTACATAATGTCCGATATGCAGGCGTCCCGTGGGGCGGTCGCCCGTAAGGATGATTTTTTCTTTTGCCATATCTGTATCTTTTGTTTATTTCACTGAAAGTTTATAAGTTATCTGCAAAGATACCGATATTTTCTTCTCTGTCAAAGTGGATTCGGACTTTATCCTCTTTTCCTTAACAAGCGAAGAGATTCTTCGTCATTTTATTCTCTGTATTCTATGAGATAGAGGAGAAAATGTAAAAAACAGCACTAAATTTTGGCATGTGGTTAATTTGGATAACAGATTGGTTAGTTTGGATAACAGATTGATTAATTTGGATAACTGGATACTCAAATATAGATATTAATTTTGTAACATCAAAAAAACATGGGTAAAGTATATATAGCGAAAATGAATAGAAAAGTCCGGTTTGTTTTGAGTTGATTTCCAATTTTCATCTGTGTTACGTAGACAGGTGAAAAATCAGAAGATCAGCAAGGGAAAATTAATTTATTAAATATGTAATTAAGAAAATTATGAAACAAAAGAATGCAATTTATTTAGTGGTGGCTTTTGCGACTTTCGCCATATTCTCATGCTCCAAAGAAGAAATCATCGATTTGGATAACAATGCTCCGGGACAAAAAGCCGTTATTTCGATTAAAGTAGTAGGTGCGGGCAACAATTTGGCACAATCCAGAGCTGCGGGCGCTGCTGCCACTACCGATGCTGTAATTAATGATTATGTCGCATTTACTTTCCGTGAGGGTGGTGCTTTGGATAATACCCCTTTTTATGTGCGTTTTGATCCTAATCAGCCCGGCGACGTCGAGGAGCCAAGACTTGGTATTGGAACAACTGCTGCCAAAAAAGTGTATATAATAGCCAATGTCGGTCCTCTTGCCGACAGTCCCTTTGCCAATGTAAAAACAGAAGCAGAACTTCTGGCAGTTACCGGTGATTTAATGGAAAATAGCAATGTGACAACTCAGACGGAAGATAATCTTTGGATGTCCGGAGTGAATGATGTCTCTTTTTCTACTTCTCCGGACGGTTATATATATGGTGGCACTACTGTTTCGCTAAACTTTGTTGCGGCAAAGATAGAACTGGTTGTTCAAGACGAACGTGAGAACCGTACCGGTGGCGATATTGAGATTACAGATAAAAGTGTTGCATTGCTGTTTGCCGGTAAAAGTGGGAAATTCTTTGGTACCGATACGGAAAAAGCGGTTCAGACCGAGTTCTATTCAGGTGATGTTTCTTATAGTTCTTTTTCCGTCGGTTCCGCCACAGAATCTACTGTTTTGAAAGATGCGGTACTCACTCCTTTCACACTGAATCAAGGCCGTACGGTTTTCAATCATTTTTATACATTTGCCAATAACGGTACGAGTAAACCGACCATCCTTTCCATTCAGTCGGAAATAAGAACGATAGGCAGTAATGTTCCGACTCCTGTTTATTATCCGATTCAATTTACAAAAGCAGATGCCGGATACACTATCGAGGCAGGGAAACATTACACAGTAGAGATTTATTTGGGCGGTAATGTAGCGGGAGGTGGCGGTGCCGGTTCGCTCGATCCGGAAAAGCCGATAGTTCATAGTAATATGACCTATGTGATTACATCTGCCAAATGGTTTCCCGTAACCGTAAGTAAATCTTTTCATTAATTTCATTGTATAACACTCTTTATATTTCCAGTGTACCGGTTGCGATACTCACCGGTGTGACCGGTTGCAAAAGTAACTGCTATTTTCAGGTAATAAATTTATTTTTCGGATTAATTTGCTCAAATCGTAAATAAGTCGTTACTTTGCAGAAATTTTAGAGATAACTATGCAATCGCAGGAAAAGAGAAGTACATATAACCTACGTTCGAATGAATTTCATTCGCTGGCTGTCGGTTTCTCTTTTTCCGAAAACGATATTTTTAGTTCTTTGGTAATGCGTTAATCCTTATTCGGGGTAACGCATTTTTTTTGTGCCGGAATGTGAAGAATGAACTTAAATAGACAATAAGAGAATATGGAAAAGAATTTGAAGAAAGTGCTTGTCTTGGGCTCGGGTGCGCTCAAGATCGGTCAGGCCGGAGAGTTTGATTATTCCGGTTCGCAGGCTTTGAAGGCTTTGCGCGAAGAAGGTGTGGGTTCGGTATTGGTAAACCCGAATATTGCTACAATTCAGACATCAGAAGGTATTGCCGATAAAGTTTATTTCTTGCCGGTAACTCCTTATTTCGTAGAAGAAATCATCAAAAAAGAACAGCCGGACGGCATTCTGCTGGCTTTCGGCGGACAGACTGCGCTGAACTGTGGTACGGAACTTTACCTGAACGGTACTTTGCAGAAATACGGCGTGCGTGTGTTGGGTACTTCGGTAGAGGCTATCATGTACACGGAAGACCGCGACCTCTTTGTGAAGAAGTTGGATGAAATTCCTATGAAAACTCCGAAGAGCCACGCTGTGGAAAGCATGGAAGATGCCTTGAAAGCTGCCCGCGAAATCGGATATCCGGTAATGGTACGCTCGGCTTATGCTTTGGGTGGTTTGGGCAGCGGTATCTGTCCGGACGAGGAAGCGTTTGTCAAACTGGCTGAAAGTTCTTTCACGTTCTCCAAGCAAATCCTGGTGGAAGAATCCCTGAAAGGTTGGAAAGAAATCGAATTCGAGGTAATCCGCGACGCCAACGACCACTGCTTCACCGTAGCAAGTATGGAAAACTTCGACCCTCTGGGCATCCATACCGGTGAGTCTATCGTGGTTGCTCCTACCTGCTCGCTTACCGACGAACAGGTGAAGATGTTGCAGGAACTTTCTACCAAGTGTATCCGTCACCTCGGCATCGTGGGTGAATGTAACATTCAGTATGCGTTCAACGCCGAAACCAACGACTATCGCGTAATCGAGGTGAACGCCCGCTTGTCTCGTTCTTCTGCATTGGCATCCAAAGCTACCGGTTATCCGCTTGCTTTTGTTGCCGCCAAGATTGCATTGGGTTATACGCTCGACCAAATCGGTGAAATGGGAACTCCTAATTCTGCTTACGAAGCTCCGCAATTGGACTACCTGATTTGTAAGATTCCCCGTTGGGATTTGACGAAGTTTGCAGGTGTGTCTCGCGAAATCGGTTCAAGCATGAAGTCTGTAGGTGAAATCATGTCTATCGGCCGTTCTTTCGAGGAAATTATTCAGAAAGGTTTGCGTATGATAGGTCAGGGCATGCACGGCTTTGTGGGTAATGATAGTGTGGAATTCGAAGATTTGGATCACGAATTGGCTCACCCCACCGATCTGCGTGTGTTTGCTATCGCCCAGGCTCTGGAAAAAGGCTATACAATCGACCGTATCTTTGAGCTGACGAAGATTGACCCTTGGTTCCTCGGCAAACTGAAGAACATTGTAGACTATAAGAATAAACTCTCACAATATAATAAGGTGGAGGATATTCCTGCCGATGTGCTGCGTGAAGCGAAAGTGCTTGGTTTCTCCGACTTCCAGATTGCACGTTTCGTACTGAATCCGGAAGGTAATATGGAAAAGGAAAACCTTATGGTACGCGCCCGTCGTAAGGAACTGGGTATTCTTCCGGCTGTGAAACGTATCAATACCGTCGCTTCCGAGCATCCGGAACTGACGAACTACCTTTATATGACGTATGCCGTACAAGGGTATGATGTGAACTATTATAAGAATGAAAAATCGGTAGTTGTATTGGGTTCGGGAGCTTACCGTATCGGGTCTTCCGTTGAGTTCGACTGGTGTTCGGTGAACGCTATCCAGACTGCACGCAAGTTGGGGTACAAATCCATCATGATTAACTATAACCCCGAAACTGTATCTACCGACTACGATATGTGCGACCGTCTGTACTTCGACGAACTTTCTTTTGAACGTTTGCTCGATGTTATAGACCTCGAACAGCCGCGCGGCGTAATCGTATCCGTAGGCGGTCAGATTCCTAACAATCTGGCAATGAAACTCTATCGTCAGTCTGTTCCTGTATTGGGCACTTCGCCTGTTTCTATCGACCGTGCAGAGAACCGTAACAAATTCTCTGCCATGCTCGACCAGCTCGGCATCGACCAGCCGGCTTGGCAGGAACTTACCAGTCTGGAAGATGTGAAGGGCTTCGTTGAGAAAGTAGGCTATCCGGTATTGGTGCGTCCGTCGTATGTGCTTTCCGGTGCTGCAATGAATGTATGCTACGATGAAGAAGAATTGGAGAACTTCCTGAAAATGGCTGCCGAGGTTTCCAAGGAATATCCGGTAGTGGTTTCCCAGTTCCTGCAGAATACGAAAGAGATTGAGTTCGATGCCGTGGCACAGAACGGCGAGGTGGTGGAATATGCCATTTCCGAGCATGTTGAGTTTGCTGGTGTGCACTCCGGTGACGCTACGCTGGTATTCCCGGCACAGAAAATTTACTTCGCTACGGCACGCCGTATCAAGAAAATCAGTCGTCAGATTGCAAAGGAACTCAATATCTCCGGTCCTTTCAACATCCAGTTCCTGGCACGTAACAATGAGGTGAAAGTTATCGAATGTAACCTGCGTGCTTCACGTAGTTTCCCGTTTGTATCCAAAGTGCTGAAACGTAACTTTATCGAGACGGCCACGAAGATTATGCTGGATGCTCCTTACTCTCGTCCGGACAAGTCGGCGTTTGATATCGACTGGATTGGCGTGAAGGCTTCCCAGTTCTCATTCTCCCGCCTGCATAACGCAGACCCGGTATTGGGCGTGGATATGTCTTCTACGGGGGAGGTAGGCTGTATCGGCGACGACTTCTCCGAAGCATTGCTGAATTCCATGATTGCTACCGGTTTCAAGATTCCGCGTCCAGAAAAAGGTGTGATGTTCTCTTCCGGTGCAATGAAATCGAAAGTGGACTTGCTGGATGCCAGCCGCATGCTTTTTGCGAAGGGATATAAGATTTACGCTACGGCAGGTACCGCTGCATTCCTCAATGCGCACGGTGTAAGCACCGAAGCTGTGTTCTGGCCGGATGAACGTGCCGATGCGGAGAATAATGTAATGACAATGATTGCCGAACATAAGTTCGACTTGATTGTAAATATTCCGAAGAACCACTCTAAACGCGAGCTGACCAACGGTTACAAGATTCGTCGCGGTGCTATCGACCATAATATTCCGTTGATTACGAATGCCCGTCTGGCAGGTGCTTTCATTGAAGCTTTCTGTGAGATGAAGATGGAAGATATCCAAATCAAGAGCTGGCAGGAATATAAATAAGCCGGTTGATATATTATTGTAATAAAGCGGACATCCGGCAACGGGTGTCCGTTTTCCTTAAATAAGCATTGGCATATGATAAAGAATATGTTATTTGATATGGGCGGTGTGATATTCCGCCAGAATTCGGAAGAGGCTTTCCGCCGTTTTCGTGAAGCGGGAGTGGATACGGATGAGTATATGGGAGAATACGGCCAAAAAGGTTTTTTCCTGGATGTAGAGACGGGAAAGATTGATGCCGGTGAGTTTTGCCGGAGAATGGCTGAGGCTGCCGGGCGCGAATCTGTCAGTTGGGATGAGGCGCAATATTGCTGGCTGGGCTTTATACGTGATGTGCCTCTGAACCGGCTTCACAATTTATTGAAGTTAAAAGAGGAGTATCACATTTGTCTGCTTAGCAATACTAATCCGTTTATTATGGCTTTTACCCGCAGTGATAAGTTCAGTGACGAACATAAACCGATAAGCGATTATTTTGATACGCTGTTTTGCAGCTATGAAATGCAGGCTTACAAGCCTGAACCGGATATTTTCCTGAAAGCATTGGCTGCTGACGGTATGAAAGCTGAAGAAACGATATTTGTAGATGACAGTTTAAAGAATATCAAGGCGGCGGAAGCACTTGGCATACGCGGATTGCATGTGGCTCCCGATGAAGACTGGATGGAGAAACTGACGGCATTGCTGCATATATGTAATGGCTTGTAGTATATTGTACAATAAAAATGGATAAGAATATGGATGAGGTAGATAAAATGCGGAGTTCACAATTGGCGAATACGGCTTCCCCGGAAATTCAAGAGCGTTTTAAACGTGCGAAAAAACTGTTGCTGAAGCTGAACGCTATGAGCGGTTATGAGGAAGAATGCCGGAGCGTATTGGAAGAATTGATACCCGGTATTCCAGCTTCTGCCACTATTTGCCCGCCTTTTTGTTGCGATCATGGTGATGGTATCCGCCTTGGGGAACATGTCTTTATCAACTCCAATTGTACTTTTCTGGACGGTGGCTATATCACTGTTGGGGCATATACGCTGATAGGGCCTTGTGTGCAGATTTATACCCCTCAACACCCGTTTGATTATCTGGAGAGGCGTATAGAGCAGGAGTATGCCTATCCGGTGACGATAGGTGAAGATTGCTGGATTGGCGGTGGCGCTGTTATTTGTCCCGGGGTAACTATTGGCGACCGTTGCATTATAGGTGCGGGAAGTGTAGTGACCAAAGATATTCCGTCCGATTGTGTGGCTGTTGGGAATCCGGCAAAGGTAATCCGCAAAAATGATATAAAAAAGTGATGCGGCTAATTGCTTGAAATTCAATAGTAGTTAATGTTGTGCGAAAAAAAACTTGAAAAATAAATGGCGAAAGTTTTGGTAATTTCAAAATAAGCTGTACCTTTGCATCGCTTTTGAAACGGAAGTGTACGGGCGTTTAGCTCAGCTGGTTCAGAGCATCTGCCTTACAAGCAGAGGGTCGGCGGTTCGAATCCGTCAACGCCCACACATTGTTACGGATTTTAGCTTTGTATATAGTATGCAAAGCTATTTTTTTATTCTGAAACTTCATTTTTTTAATTTATTTCCCCATTATACCTGATTACTCGGAAAAAAGCCGTAATTTTGCAATCCGATAATTATCATAAATACGACGTATGGAACTTGATTTACTTACCGCAATCTCCCCGATTGACGGTCGCTACAGGGGCAAGACAGATGCTTTGGCTGCCTATTTCTCAGAATTCGCACTGATAAAATACCGTGTACAGGTTGAAGTGGAATATTTTATAACCTTATGTGAACTGCCTTTGCCTCAGTTGAAAGGGGTGAATAAGGATGTATTCGAAACTTTGAGAAATATTTACCGTAATTTTTCAGAAGCCGATGCCGGACGTATCAAGGATATTGAAAGCGTAACCAACCATGATGTGAAGGCTGTTGAATATTTTTTGAAAGAAGAATTTGATAAGTTAGGCGGAATGGACGACTATAAAGAGTTTATCCACTTCGGGCTGACTTCACAAGATATTAACAATACTTCTATTCCTTTGTCTGTAAAAGAGGCATTGGACCAGGTGTATTATCCGCAGATAGAGGAATTGATAGCGCAACTCCGTGCTTATGCTGAAGAGTGGGCGAATATTCCGATGCTCGCCAAAACGCACGGACAGCCGGCTTCTCCTACTCGTCTGGGAAAAGAGATAATGGTGTTTGTATATCGTTTGGAACGCCAACTGGTTGCATTGAAGGCTTGTCCGGTTACTGCTAAGTTTGGCGGTGCTACGGGAAATTATAATGCACATCATGTGGCTTATCCGGAATATGACTGGAAAGCTTTCGGCACTAAGTTCGTTGCAGAGAAACTGGGGTTGGAGCGCGAAGAATATACGACTCAGATTTCCAATTATGATAATCTGTCTGCTATCTTCGATGCGATGAAGCGAATTAATACGGTGATGATTGATATGAACCGTGACTTCTGGCAGTATATCTCCATGGAATATTTCAAGCAGAAGATCAAGGCTGGTGAGGTTGGTTCGAGTGCAATGCCGCATAAGGTGAATCCGATTGATTTTGAAAATGCCGAAGGTAATCTGGGCATAGCAAACGCTATCCTTGAACATCTGGCTGTGAAGTTGCCGGTGTCACGTTTGCAGCGCGACCTGACGGATTCTACCGTATTGCGTAATGTGGGCGTTCCGTTCGGACATATCATAATAGCCATTCAGAGTTCATTGAAAGGATTGCGTAAGCTGCTGTTGAACGAAACGGCTATCTATCGCGATTTGGATAACTGCTGGAGTGTTGTGGCCGAGGCCATTCAAACAATCCTGCGCCGTGAGGCATATCCGCATCCTTACGAAGCGCTGAAAGCATTGACACGTACCAATCAGGCTATCACAGAGAATTCTATCAAGGAATTCATAGAAGAATTGAATGTAAGCGAAGATATAAAAAAAGAATTACGTGCAATTACTCCCCATACATATACGGGGCTTTAAGAAGCGACAAGGGAAACCGGAGATTTCAACTTTTTTAATCCGGAATTTGTTATAAGCTAAAATAAAGGTAATTAGAGATAAAGAAAGAATGGCCGTGAGGCCAGTAGGTTTAATTTTATTCGAATAAAACAATGAGTACAGAAAATGAAACTTGGCGTGATGCTTCTTCTTCAGAGGAGAATTCAGGCGCCGGCCGTGATGGTAACCAATTTAACAGAGAGGGAAGCTATAGTCGCCCGTCTTATAACCGTGAAAATGGTGACCGCCCTTATCGTCCGAGATTTAATAGTGAAAATGGCGACCGTCCGCAACGTTCGTACAGCAGTGACCGTCCTTACCGTCAGCGCTTTAATCCGAATGCGGAAAATGGCGACCGTCCTCAGCGTTCCTATAACAACGACCGTTCTTACCGTCCTCGCTATAATAGTGAAGGTGGCGACCGTCCTCAACGCTCTTACGGTAACAATGCCGGCGGTGACCGTCCTTACCGTCCCCGTTATAACAGTGAAGGTGGCGACCGTTCTCAGCGCTCTTACGGCAACAATACCGGCGGTGACCGTCCTTACCGTCCTCGTTATAACAGTGAAGGTGGCGACCGTCCTCAGCGTCCTTATGGTAACAATGCCGGTGGTGACCGCCCTTTCCGTCCGCGCTATAACTCGAACGGTGACCGTCCTCAACGCCCTTATGGCAACAGAGACAGCTACAGTCGCCCGATTCGCCGTACGGGAGATTACGATCCCAATGCCAAGTACAGTAAGAAGAAACAGATAGAGTATAAAGAACAGTTTGTCGATCCGAACGAACCGATTCGTTTGAATAAGTTTCTGGCTAATGCCGGTGTATGCTCGCGTCGTGAAGCGGATGAGTTTATTACGGCAGGCGTAGTGTCTGTAAACGGAGAAGTGGTTACGGAATTGGGTACTAAGATTAAGCGTGGCGATGAAGTGAAGTTTCACGACCAGACGGTCAGCATCGAACGTAAGATATATGTCCTGTTGAACAAGCCGAAAGATACGGTGACAACTTCCGATGACCCGCAGGCGCGTCGTACTGTAATGGACTTGGTGAAAGGTGCTTGTGACGAACGTATCTATCCGGTAGGTCGTCTGGATCGTAATACTACGGGGGTATTGTTGCTGACGAACGATGGCGACTTGGCTTCCAAGCTGACCCATCCCAAGTATCTGAAAAAGAAAATATATCATGTGCATTTGGATAAGAATCTGACTAAAGCCGATATGGAGCAGATTGCAGCCGGTATTCAGTTGGACGATGGTGAAATCCAGGCAGATGCTATCAGCTATACGGATGATTTCAAAAAAGATGAAGTGGGCATAGAAATCCACTCCGGTAAGAACCGTATCGTGCGTCGTATTTTCGAATCGCTGGGATACAAGGTCGTGAAGCTGGATCGTGTATTCTTTGCCGGTTTAACCAAGAAAGGCTTGCGTCGCGGCGAGTGGCGTTACCTCACGGAACAAGAGGTGAACTTCCTGCGCATGGGCTCTTTCGAATAATATATATAATCAAGTTATAATAACTGTTTTATGGAAAAGATTAGTAGAACAAAGATTGTTGACCTGCTGAAGCGCGAGGATTTTGGCGCTATGGTCAACGTGAAAGGTTGGGTTCGTACCCGCAGAGGTAGTAAGCAAGTTAATTTTATCGCGCTGAACGACGGTTCTACAATAAATAATGTGCAGATTGTGGTGGATTTGGCAAACTTCGATGAGCAGATGCTGAAAGAAATTACCACAGGAGCTTGTTTGAGCGTGAACGGTGTGCTGACGGAATCGGTAGGCTCCGGTCAGAAAGCTGAAATCCAGGCACGTGAAATTGAAGTGTTGGGTACTTGTGATAATACGTATCCTTTGCAGAAAAAAGGGCACTCTATGGAGTTCCTTCGCGAGATAGCCCATCTGCGTCCTCGTACGAATACATTCGGTGCTGTGTTCCGTATCCGTCACAATATGGCTATTGCCATTCATGAATTCTTCCATAAGAAAGGGTTCTTCTATTTTCATACGCCTATCATTACGGCTTCCGACTGCGAAGGAGCCGGACAGATGTTTCAGGTTACTACGATGAACCTTTATGATTTGAAGAAAGACGAAAACGGTTCTATTATCTACGATGACGATTTTTTCGGAAAGCAGGCGAGTCTGACGGTTTCCGGTCAGTTGGAAGGTGAACTTGCCGCTACGGCGTTGGGCGCTATCTATACGTTCGGGCCTACGTTCCGTGCGGAAAACTCCAATACCCCCCGTCACTTGGCTGAGTTCTGGATGGTGGAGCCGGAAGTTGCGTTCAATGACATTACCGATAACATGGACTTGGCGGAAGAATTTATCAAGTTTTGCGTACAGTGGGCTTTGGATAACTGCGCCGATGATGTGAAGTTCTTGAATGATATGTTTGACAAGGGTTTGATAGAGCGCTTGCAAGGTGTACTGAAAGAAAACTTCGTTCGTCTGCCTTATACGGAAGGTATCAAGATTCTGGAAGAAGCCGTAGCACAGGGGCATAAGTTTGAATTCCCCGTATACTGGGGGGTCGACCTGGCTTCCGAGCACGAACGTTATTTGGTGGAAGACCACTTCAAGCGTCCGGTTATCCTGACGGATTATCCGAAAGAAATCAAGGCGTTCTATATGAAGCAGAACGACGATGGTAAAACGGTACGTGCTATGGATGTGCTCTTCCCGAAGATTGGCGAGATAATCGGCGGCTCCGAGCGTGAGTCCGATTATGCTAAACTGATGAACCGCATCGAAGAACTTCATATTCCGATGAAAGATATGTGGTGGTATCTTGATACCCGCAAGTTCGGTACGTGCCCGCACTCAGGCTTCGGATTGGGCTTTGAACGTCTGTTGCTGTTTGTAACCGGTATGACTAATATTCGTGACGTGATACCGTTCCCGCGTACTCCGCGCAATGCGGAGTTCTAACCGCCGAAGAACGAAATAAAATATCCTTGACGGATAAGCCCGCATAAACTTTGGTTTATGCGGGCTTTTTTATCGGATAAACTGTTATTTTCTCGAAATAAATCTTTATATTTGTGTCAATAGGAATGGCATAGCGTTAACCAATATCATACGAATATGAAAAAGAATTATTTCTTTACCATGCTGGCAGTGGTGCTGCTTGCGGTAACAGGAGTCCGGGCGCAGGATAAGGCTGCTTTTGAGCCGGCGCATCTGGAAGGTATTTGGCAGTTGTGTCATTATGTGTCTGAAAATCCGGAAATTCCCGGAACATTGAAACCGAGTAATACATTTAAGGTACTGAGCGATGACGGTCGCATTGTTAACTTCACGATACGGCCCGGTGCAGATGCCATTATTACGGGGTATGGTACCTATCGGCAAATATCGGGCACAGCTTATAAGGAAAGTATCGAGAGGAACATCCATCTGCCTATGTTGGATAATAAGGACAATATCCTTGAATTTGAAATGGGTGAGGGAGGTGTGATGTACCTGAAATATTTTATCGCGAAAGATTTAAACGGAAATGAACTGAATACATGGTTCCATGAAACATGGAAACGGGTAAATATGCCATCCGCGTTTCCGGTAGACATTGTTCGGTAGTATAAAACAAATGTTGTTTTATGTCCCTTGCGCAAATCCGGAAAATTTTCTGTTTATAAGTGTTTGCGTGTGCGGGCGGGAACTTTTAAAATTCTCTTCCGAGGAAATCTGTATTTCCTCGGAAGAGAATTTCTTTTTGTTGTATATCAGCCAAGTGCAAATCAAAAAAAAGAAGAAAACGTTTGCCAGTTATAAGAAAATCCGTACCTTTGCAAGCCGATTATTATCTCATAAGGATAAGCATTTAATTCATAGCGGATTAATCTCCCTTTGTCCGAGGCGGTTGATTCGTGGTGAAGCAAAAATTTAGTAGTAACATTTAAAAAAACAATTAAGAGTGGATACTTTAAGTTACAAGACCATTTCTGCAAACAAAGCTACAGTGACTAAAGAATGGGTCATTGTTGACGCTACAGACCAGGTATTGGGTCGTCTGGGCGCAAAAGTTGCGAAACTGTTGAGAGGAAAGTATAAACCTAACTTTACTCCTCACGTAGATTGCGGCGATAATGTAATCATTATCAATGCCGACAAAGTAAAATTAACCGGTAACAAGTGGAATGACAAGGTATATCTGTCATATACAGGTTATCCCGGCGGCCAGAGAGAAATCACTCCTGCCCGTTTGCAGGCAAAACCGAACGGTGATGACAAGTTACTGAGAAAAGTAGTAAAGGGTATGTTGCCTAAGAACAAGTTGGGCGCAAAATTGCTGGGCAATATGTATGTATATGCCGGCAGCGAGCACAAACACGATGCTCAGAACCCGAAAATGATTGATATTAACGTACTTAAATAAGAGATAATGGAAGTAGTAAATGCATTAGGCAGACGTAAAAGTGCAATTGCACGTATTTTCGTAAGCGAAGGTACTGGAAAGATTACTATTAACAAGAGAGACCTCGCAGAGTACTTTCCATCAAGCATTCTTCAGTATGTAGTTAAACAACCGTTGAACAAGCTGGGTGTTGCTGAAAAGTACGACATCAAAGTAAACCTCTGCGGTGGCGGTTTCACCGGACAGTCTCAGGCATTGCGTCTTGCAATTGCTCGCGCTTTGGTGAAAATCAATGCTGAAGATAAAGCTGCTCTCCGTGCTGAAGGCTTCATGACTCGCGATCCCCGTTCTGTTGAACGTAAGAAACCGGGACAGCCGAAAGCTCGTCGTAGATTCCAGTTCAGTAAACGTTAAGAGTTGGAGAACGGTTGGGGCGGACAAGTTGCTTAATTCTCGACTTTCACCTCTCAACTCTCAACTGAAAAAGCGTTTAGTATCTAAACTACCGGGACTCTTCAGATTCAGACTACCCGGCGGTTGGTTTAGAAGAAACAAAAAAGAAAGTAAACGATTAATTTAAAAGAAAATGTCTAGAACAAATTTTGATACATTATTGGAAGCCGGTTGCCACTTCGGTCACTTGAAAAGAAAGTGGAACCCTGCAATGGCTCCTTACATCTTCATGGAGCGCAATGGTATTCACATCATTGACCTCAACAAGACGGTTGCTAAAATTGACGAAGCTGCTGAAGCTTTGAAGCAAATCGCTAAATCAGGAAAGAAAGTCCTGTTTGTTGCTACTAAAAAACAAGCTAAGCAGGTGGTTGCCGACAAGGCTGCATCTGTAAATATGCCTTATGTAATCGAGCGCTGGCCGGGTGGTATGTTGACCAACTTCCCGACAATCCGTAAGGCTGTGAAGAAGATGGCTACTATCGATAAGCTGACTAACGATGGTACTTATTCTAACCTCTCTAAGAGAGAAATCCTGCAAATCTCCCGTCAACGTGCCAAGTTGGACAAGACGTTGGGTTCTATCGCTGACCTGACTCGTCTGCCGTCTGCTTTGTTTGTTATCGACGTAATGAAGGAGAATATTGCAGTTCGCGAAGCCAACCGTTTGGGTATTCCCGTATTCGGTATCGTTGATACCAACTCCGATCCTACGAATATCGACTTCGTTATTCCGGCAAACGATGACGCTACCAAGTCGGTAGAAGTTATCTTGGATGCTTGCTGCGCTGCTATGCAGGAAGGTTTGGAAGAACGTAAGGCTGAGAAGGTAGACATGGAAGCTGCCGGTGAGGCTCCTGCCAACAAAGGCAAGAAGAAAGCTACAAAAGCAAGACTCGACAAGTCTGACGAGGAAGCAATCAACGCAGCTAAAGCTGCCGCTTTCATTAAGGAAGACGAAGAGGCTTAATTCATAGTGGAGAGTTGAGAATTGAAAGTTGAGAGTTACTTTACAGCAATTCTCAATTCTCTATTCTCAGCTCTTTTTCGCTTTTTAGAACGATATTTATTAACTAAAATATAAAGGAAAGATAGTATGGCTGTAAGTATGGCTGATATAACCAAGCTCCGTAAAATGACCGGTGCTGGTATGATGGATTGCAAGAATGCATTGAACGATGCAGAAGGCGATTTCGATAAGGCAATGGAAATTATCCGTAAAAAAGGACAGGCTGTTGCTGCTAAGCGTTCAGACCGTGAAGCTTCTGAAGGCTGCGTTTTGGCTAAGACTACCGGTGACTTTGCCGTTATCATCGCTTTGAAGTGCGAAACCGACTTCGTAGCTCAGAATGCCGACTTCGTGAAACTGACTCAGGATATCCTTGACCTTGCCGTTGCCAATAAGTGCAAGACGTTGGATGAAGTAAAAGCCCTGCCGATGGGTAACGGTACTGTACAGGATGCAGTAACCGACCGTAGCGGTATCACAGGCGAAAAGATGGAACTCGACGGTTATCTGACTGTAGAGGGTGCAACTACGGTTGTGTACAACCACATGAACAGAAACGGTCTTTGCACGATTGTTGCTTTCAACAAGAATGTTGACGAACAGTTGGCTAAGCAAGTGGCCATGCAGATTGCTGCCATGAATCCGCTGGCTATCGACGAAGACGGTGTTTCTGAAGAAGTTAAGCAGAAAGAAATCGAAGTTGCTATCGAGAAGACAAAAGCTGAACAAGTACAGAAGGCTGTTGAGGCTGCTTTGAAGAAAGCCGGTATCAACCCTGCTCACGTTGACAGCGAAGACCACATGGAAAGCAACATGGCTAAGGGATGGATTACAGCTGAAGACGTAGCAAAGGCAAAAGAAATCATTGCTACAGTTTCTGCTGAAAAAGCTGCACACCTGCCGGAACAGATGATTCAGAATATTGCTAAAGGTCGTCTGGGTAAATTCCTGAAAGAAGTTTGCTTGCTGAACCAGGAAGATATCATGGATGGCAAGAAGACTGTAAGAGAAGTGCTGAAAGAAGCTGACCCTGAATTGAAAATCGTTGATTTCAAGCGTTTCACTTTGCGTGCTGAATAATTCCGTACGGATGTAAATATATGGAAACGGTCGCATGGAAATATCCATAGCGACCGTTTTTCTTTATTATGTTTTTAAAGCAGCAGTGAGTTATCCCACCGTTTTGGTCTGTGTATACCCCTCTTTCTTTAGTAATTCCAGTACTTTTTGCTTAAAGTCTCCTTGCACAATGATTTCTCCGTCTTTGGCGCTTCCTCCCACACCGCATTTACTTTTAAGGAATTTGCCCAGTTCTTTCAAATCGTCTTCCGTACCGATAAATCCGGTAACGAGAGTTACAACTTTACCGCCCCGGTTCTTGCGGTCCAATTGTACGCGCAGACGTTGTTGGGACGGTTGGAGAGTGGTTTGCTCTTCTTCATCGTCCAATTCGTATTTGAAGTCGGGGTTGGTTGAATACACTACATTCAGTCTGTCTTTCCAATCGTTCTCTTTTGGTTTCTTAGCCATATATACTTGTTTTAATTTTCTCACAAAAGGAGTCCAAAAATACGGTTTTACAAGGAACTTTGCAATCACAGGTAGAAATAATGTTAACCTTTTGTCATAGATATATTATAGATTGGAAAAAAAGCACTACTTTTGTCAGTCATAATATTGAGAACTTAAAGGAAAAGCTATGAACAGTCAGTTACAAAAGAAAGACTCTACAAAGGTGCCGGAACCTACCTTGCGCCGGCTTCCGTGGTATCTTTCCAATGTAAAATTGCTTAGAAAAAGAGGGGAGCGTTTCGTTTCTTCTACTCAAATTTCCAAAGAAATCAATATTGATGCCTCTCAAATAGCGAAGGACTTGTCATATGTCAATATTTCCGGCCGTACCCGTGTGGGGTATGAGATAGATACGCTGATTGCCGTGCTGGAAGATTTTTTGGGATTTACCAATATACATAAAGCATTTCTTTTCGGTGTGGGAAGTTTGGGTGGTGCATTGCTGCGAGATTCCGGTTTGAACCATTTCGGTCTGGAGATTGTGGCAGCATTTGATGTAAATCCCGATTTGGTAGGGACGGCATTGAATGGCATTCCAATCTATCATTCCGATGATTTTGAAGAGAAAATGCAGGCATATGACGTCAATATCGGTGTGTTGACAGTACCTATTGAGATTGCGCAGAAAATTACGGATACGATGGTGGCAGGCGGCATTAAAGCCGTATGGAATTTTACTCCGTTCCGTATCCGTGTGCCGGAAGATATAGTGGTTCAGAACACTTCGTTGTATGCACATCTGGCAGTAATGTTTAACCGTTTGAATTTTAATGAGATAAGGTAATGAAGATCATAGCAGTAGGGATGAATTATGCACAGCACAATAAGGAGCTTGGGCATACTCAGGAGAATAGTGAACCTGTTATCTTCATGAAACCCGACTCGGCTATTTTGAAAGACGGCAAGCCGTTTTTTGTTCCCGACTTCTCCCATGAAGTCCATTACGAAACGGAAGTTGTGGTACGTATTTGCCGGTTAGGTAAGAATATAGCTCCCCGTTTTGCGCATCGTTATTATGATGCGGTGACGGTAGGCATTGATTTTACAGCCCGTGACTTGCAGCGGAAATTCCGTGAAGCCGGTAACCCGTGGGAGCTGTGCAAAGGGTTTGACAACTCTGCAGCTATCGGTACGTTCATTTCTTTGGAACAAGCCGGTGGAGACTTGCAGAATTTAGATTTCCATCTCGATATAGACGGTTGTGAAGTACAACGTGGCAATACGGCAGACATGCTTTTCAAGATAGATGATATAATAGCCTATGTCAGTCGTTTTATGACTTTGAAGATTGGTGATTTACTGTTTACAGGTACCCCTGCCGGGGTAGGGCCCGTCAGCGTCGGTCAGCATTTACAAGGTTATTTAGGCGGGGAAAAGCTGCTTGATTTCCATATCCGCTGATTTCGTCAGCTCTTTCATGCTCCTTTGTATTAGGCTGTAAGACTTGCTGTTTGTTTTTTAGGTACGTAATCCCTCTCATTAAGGAAAAATAGCAGAATATCTTTGAGCCGATAGTGAATAATGCCTACTTTAGCACGTTTATTATATAATTGAAAAGATATGAAGATACGTGTTGGTTTTGGCTTTGATGTTCACCGGCTGGTGACAGATAGAGAACTTTGGTTGGGTGGTGTACGTCTGGAGCATGAGAAAGGTCTCTTGGGACATTCGGATGCAGACGTGCTGATACATGCTATTTGCGATGCATTGCTGGGTGCGGCGAATATGCGCGACATAGGCTATCACTTTCCCGATACGGCAGGCGAATTTAAAAATATAGATAGTAAGATATTGTTGAAGAAAACGGTGGACCTGATAGGCAGTAAAGGGTATTCCATCGGTAATATTGATGCGACAATCTGTGCGGAACGACCCAAGTTGAAAACTCATATACCCGCCATGCAGCAGACTCTTTCTGCTGTGTTGGGGATTGATGAAGACGATGTATCCGTGAAGGCTACCACTACGGAGAAGTTGGGCTTTACAGGACGGGAAGAGGGAATATCGGCTTATGCAACTGTCTTGATAGTCAAAGAATAAACGAACTCCGAATCAAAATCAGAAAATACTATGAAACAATTTGCTTTGACCCTTTGTATGGTACTGCTGTCCGTAATGTTTTGCCGGGCGCAGATAAAGCCCTTGAAATTCGATAAAAACGGAGAATTCAAAATAGTGCAGTTTACCGATGTGCATTTCAAATATGGTAATCCTGCCTCGGATATTGCCTTGAAGCGTATCAATGAAGTGCTTGATGCAGAACGTCCCGACCTGGTTGTATTTACCGGTGACGTGGTGTATGCGAAGCCGGCAGAAACAGCCATGCGTACGGTACTTGCTTGTGCTTCTTCCCGCAAAATTCCTTTTGTTGTGACTTTTGGCAACCATGACAATGAACAGGATAAGACGCGTGCCGAATTATATGATGTCGTTCGCTCTGTTCCTTATAATATTCAGCCGGACAGAGGTGAGGCCGATTCACCCGACTACGTGCTTGCATTGCAGGCTTCCGACAGTAATCGTGATGCAGCTTTGTTGTATTGTATGGATTCGCACTCCTACTCCCGGCTGCCAGATGTGAAAGGATATGCCTGGTTTACCTTTGATCAGGTAAACTGGTATCGTAGCCAGAGCGCTGCTTATACGGAAAGCAATGGCGGAAAGCCTTTGCCTGCTCTGGCTTTTTTCCATATTCCCCTACCCGAATATAATCAGGCTGCGGCTGATGAGAGTGCCATATTGATAGGCACGCGTATGGAAAAGGCTTGTGCTCCGCTCTTGAATACCGGCATGTTTGCCGCCATGAAAGAAGCCGGTGATGTAATGGGTACCTTTGTGGGGCACGACCATGATAATGATTATTCCGTTATGTGGCACGGCATCCTGTTGGCTTACGGGCGTTTTACAGGTGGAAATACGGAGTATAACCACCTGCCGAATGGTGCCCGTGTTATTCTGATGAAAGAAAACGCCCGCACATTCACTACCTGGATTCGTACCAAAGGCGGGGAGATTGTGGACAAAACGGTTTATCCGGACAGCTACCGGAAAGACGATTGGCGTAAGCGTCCGCCGGTTGGAGAGAAGTAATCAGGGGGCAGTTACTTTTTCTCCGTTTACTACTACATTGTCTAGCGTCAGGTTCACCACATTCTCCATTTGTATCGCTTTGGGAGCTTTCTTCACGTTGATGTTCCGCAGGGTGATGTTGTGCAGTTTGGCTTCGGGCAGTCCGTTAGCCATGAGAGCTACGCTGTCCACGCGGTTGCAGGTTACATCTTCAATGCAGATGTTGCGGAATTGTGTAGGATGATTGCCGCCCCGATACCCGTGGTAGTTCGTGCGGAAATTGATAACACCCCACAGGCAGACATCGGCTTCGATGCGCCGCATATTCAGGTTTTCGAAATAGCCGCCTCTGTCCGGGTTGGACTTGAAATATATACCGTTACGGCAACTGTCTATCTTGCAGTCCTCAATATAGATATTCCGCACTCCGCCCGACATTTCGCTTCCGACAGTGATGGCCCAACGTGCGAAATGACAGTTGCGGATGATAACGTTTTCCGTAGCCTGACCGATGCGCCAGCCGTCCTGGTCGCGCCCTGATTTGATAGCGATGCCGTCGTCACCAACGTTGAAATCCATATCTTCTATCAGTACATTGGTGCAGGATTCCGGGTCGCAGCCGTCATTATTGTAATTGTTGCTGTCGATATATACATTCCGTACGGTTACGTTGTCGCAAAATACGGGATGAATGATCCAGAAGGGAGAATCGTAAATTTTTAAATCTTCTACCAATACGTTCTTGCAACCGTAAAATTGTATCATACAGGGACGCAGATAGTGTCCTTCTCCGAATACGCGTTGGTATACAGGAACGGAATCGATACCCATTTGGCGCAGACGGTCTACGGCAGGACCTTGTATGGCATGCCAGCCGTTGAAAGTCACCGAACCGTTTCCGTCGATAGTTCCTTTGCCGGTTACCGCGACATTCGTACATTGGTATGCGTAGATAAAGGGGGAGTAGTTGAAACATTCTGTTCCTTCCCATTTTGTCAGTACCATAGGCAGGTAGTCGGCGGCTTCGGTAGAGAATTCCAGACGTGCTCCTTCGGCGATGTGCAGGTTTATGTTACTTTTCAGTGTAATGGCTCCTTTGATGAAATAATTTCCTGCGGGAATGAGTACGGTACCACCACCGTTCGTGTTACAATGACTGATGGCTTGGAGAATGGCGGGACGGCTGTCGAAAGTTGTATCGCTCTTTGCTCCGTAGTCGGTTACATCATAAACAGTATCGGCGAATACGGGTGGTACGATATTTTTTAGTATTCCGGGTACTTTTGCCCATTCTCCGGCCGTTTTCCGGGAGGAGGATGTGGTGCAGGCTCCCATCACCAATAGGAGGGATAAGCACCAGAGTGCAGTTTGTTTTTTCATGGTATTACGTATTTAAATATGTATGGAGCAAAAATACGGGTTTCTTTTCGGTAAGGGGTGGATGAATTGATGTTTGAAATGGAATTTTTGACCGGATTCGGTCTTATGGATGAAATTTTACATAATTAAGTCGCGTCCATTTGTTTTTTCCGATGGTGTACGTACCGGCAATGCGTGCCGAGGCTATATGGACGGTTTCGTCTGTTCGGTAAGCATGTTCCACGGCGGGTAGTTGGCACGAATGCCTGCTTGCCGTGCGGGAGTTGACGCGGAAAGTCACAAGATTTCCGGAGGTATCTTTCAGCCTTAGTATTTGCCGGACATAGAAGTAAGGGGTCGTACCCCTGACTTGTGTCTTGTAGGGGTCGTCCTCCAGCCGGACACTGAGAACGGTCAGGGTCAGATCTGTCACTTTTTCCCCTTCTTTCCCAAGAAAGCGTCCGGCAGGCGGTTGCTTGGCTTTCCGTTGCAGGATGTCAATGTATACGGAATGGTATATCCGGGCGATTTGTGCGAAGCGTTCCTGTTTAGGAATTCGGGGAGTGAACTTGAAAGCTATCCAGGTGAGATAGCCGGGGTCTATCCGCAGGATTTCGTGCAGATAATGTCCGTGATATTTGCCGAACGAGATAATATCGTCGCCCTTATTCTGCATTCGTTTGGCATTATACTCCACTAACGACAGAGGACGGGGGGAGTAGTAACATAAGGTGCTTGCCATTCGTAAGGCTTCGTGTATATCCTCACTCAGGTCGAATATGTAAAATATGGATTGCCTTTCGGGCAGAGGGGAGTAAATCCAAAGTGAATATCGGGGACAATCTGCTCTTGGCAATACCACAAGATAGGCGCCTACCTCTTTGAAAGAAGCTTTTTTCAGGTTGTATTCATTTAGCTTTTGATACAACACGTCTTGTTCTGCGGCAGTGATGCCCGGAATAAGCGGATTTGTCATACATCAATTTGCTTATTCCAAAGATATGTAATTTTTTAGAATCGTACCATTAATTCCAATACTATTTTGTCTTGTTCAGATTCTTTTGCAATACTGCTGTTGGCATAGAAATATTTTTCATAATTCAGGCGCAGGTCTGTGCGGAATGCTTTACTGAGGCTGAAGGTGATACCGCCCGTCAGTCGCTGGCGTTTGTAGTCGGTGGTGACCAATGCGCCGGTTTCTTCATCGGTGGTCTTGGCGTCGCTTTGGTCCGTCATCATGTCGTAGCGTAGCAGGAAAGACATTTTATTGAATATTTTACGAAGCGGAAGGTCGTAATTGATGAATGTGTTTACGGCTTGCACATCTTTGAAGGCATTGTCGGAATATTGCTTGTACAGATATTCCGCTTCGATATGGAAGCGGTCGGACTCATAGTAAGCGCCGATGTCGTACGATTGCACCCGTATTTCTTCCGGTTGGATGCTCTGTATGCTCAGTGTCAGGTTCAGCCCTTTGGTGAAAAGAAATTGGGCTTTGGCAGAATAATTCACTTCTTTATGCCATTCTTTTTGATTGGTCAGGCCCGAACCGTTGTACAGTCCGCCTTCTATCGTAATAGGCAGGTCGGTAGGCAGGGTATATCCCAGTGTGATACCTACATCGCGTACGTTGCCCACCTGCTTGGCTATGAACGAGCGGTTGGCAAAATATTGCTGGTGGGGTGATCGGTGTGCGTCGATGGTAAAAGGCACGCGCATCTGCCCGGCGGTCACTGTCAACCCTTTTGCCGGAAACAGGCGTGCGTAGGCATCGAGCATTTTGATGCTTCCTTCGTCCGACAGGTCTATTTCGGCTTTGTAGGCAACAATCGGCAAGACATTGCCGGTAACGCTGACACGTGCGTTTCTCACTTCGAAACGTCCGGCGCCCATAGTGGTCTGGTATTCGTATTTGCCCCGGATTGTTCCGTGTATTTCGGGCAGATAATCCTTGCTTTCCAGTTTTTCCTTGTCTATCTTCTTTCCGTCTTCGCTGTTTTGGGTGTTTTGGGCTTTTGCCATAAAGGGCAACAGGATGAGGAACAGTATCAATGCGCTTTTTTTCATAATTTGTTGTCGGTTTGTTTATGTTGGCAAAGATACGGTCGTATGTGTTGTGATTTTATGTCATATGTGTTTCGTTTCTGTTACAAAGTCACGGGCAAAACGATATGCAGCTATGTGAACTCTTGCAAAAAAGGCATGCCTTTTCTCTTTCTTCTGTTTGAAAACCTGTATTTTTGCATCTTAAACGATGTATATCCGAGAAATGAACAAGGCAGAAAAACGAGTGTTGGTTGGAATGAGCGGTGGCATTGACAGTACCGCTACATGTCTGATGTTGAAAGAGCAGGGTTACGAGGTAATCGGTCTTACGATGTGGGTGTGGGGAGAAGAGCCGTTGGAAGCCCGCCAGCTTGCTCAGAATATGGGCATTGAACATTATGTGGCAGATGAGCGTGAGGCTTTCCGGCAGATTATCGTTCAGAACTTTATCGATGAATACCGGCAGGGGCGTACCCCCAATCCTTGTGTGATGTGCAACCCTCTGTTCAAGTTCCGCATTCTAACGGAGTGGGCGGATAAATTGAACTGCCGGTATATTGCTACCGGGCACTATACCCGTCTGGAAGAACAGAATAGGAAAATATATATAGTTGCCGGGGATGACGATAAGAAAGACCAGTCTTATTTCCTTTGGCGCTTGGGGCAGGATGTCTTGCGACGTTGTCTTTTCCCGTTGGGAACCTATACCAAGATGCAAGTGCGCGATTATCTGAGGGATAAAGGCTATGCACCGAAAGCCGAGGAAGGAGAGAGCATGGAAGTATGCTTCATAAAAGGAGATTATCGGGACTTCCTGCGTGAGCATTCGCCGGAGATAGACAATGAAGTAGGCCCGGGATGGTTTGTCAATTCGGAAGGAGTGAAGCTGGGAGAGCATAAGGGCTTTCCTTACTATACCATCGGGCAACGGAAAGGACTTGAAATCGCATTGGGAAAACCAGCTTATGTGCTGAAAATCAATCCGCAGAAGAATACTGTAATGTTGGGAGATGCCGAGCAGCTCAAAGCGGAATATATGCTTGCGGAACAGGATAATCTGATTGATGAGGGGGAAGTTTTCGGAAGCGGGGAACTGACGGTTCGCATCCGCTATCGGAGCAAACCGATACCTTGTTCGGTAAAGCGTCTGGAAGACGGGCGATTGCTGGTGCATTTTGAGACGGAAGCATCTGCCATTGCGCCCGGACAATCAGCTGTATTCTATATCGGAAAAAGGGTGGTAGGCGGTTCGTTCATTGCTTCACAACGTGGTATCGGCATGTATATTTGAAAATAAAAAGAGATTAATGGGGAAGAGATTGATTATTCTTTCAGCTTTAGTGTTGTTTCTGGCAAGTGCGTCGGCACAGCAAGATACGTTGAAATACCGTATTAGTTTAAGAGACAAGGCAGCTACCGTTTATTCATTGGAGCATCCTGAACAGTTCCTTTCGGAGAAAGCCATTGCAAGACGTCAAAAACAGAACCTGGCGGTTGATTCCACCGACCTGCCGGTTTGCCGTCAGTATATTGATGAAATACGCAGACAAGGAGTGAATATTGTAGTTGTAGGGAAATGGGAAAATTTTGTTACGGTTTCCTGCAATGATTTCGCTTTGATAGAACATATTGCCGCATTGCCGTTTGTACGCGCTACGGAGAAAGTATGGACTGCTCCGAAAATGAATGAAGGAGTGGGGGATGCAGTGCGCGATTCTGTAATCAATGAGCCGAAGATATATACAGACAGTATTTACGGTCCTGCTCTCACTCAAATTCAGTTGAGCAATGGAGATAAGTTGCATGATGCCGGATTCAGGGGGCAGGGAATGACGATTGCCGTGATTGATGCCGGATTTCATAATCTGGATAAGATAACGGCTATGCGGAATATCCGTGTCTTGGGCATGAAAGATTTTGTCAATCCTCAGGCGGATTTATTTGCGGCAAGCAGTCATGGACTGAGTGTGCTTTCCTGCATTGGAATGAATCAGCCGGGAATTATGACAGGTACTGCACCGGAAGCTTCCTTTTGGCTGTTCCGCAGTGAGGATGAGGCTTCCGAACACTTGGTGGAGCAGGATTATTGGGCTGCTGCCGTAGAGTTTGCCGACAGTGTGGGAGTTGATGTGCTTAATACTTCTTTGGGGTATTATGCGTTCGATGACAAATCGAAAAATTACAAATATCGTGATTTGGACGGACATCATGCCTTGATGTCGCGTCAAGCCTCGCATATAGCTGATAAGGGTATGGTACTGGTGTGCAGTGCCGGTAATTCGGGAATGGGGTCTTGGAAAAAAATAACCCCGCCGGGAGATGCTGATAATGTGTTGACGGTAGGCGCTATCAACAAACAGGCGGTGTTGGCGCCATTTTCCTCTATCGGCAACACGGCTGATAACCGGATTAAACCGGATGTTGTAGCTGTGGGCGAAGGAGCGGATGTGATTCGCACGGACGGAAATCAGGGTAAGGCAAACGGGACTTCTTTCTCTTCGCCCGTCATGTGTGGAATGGTGGCTTGTTTATGGCAGGCATGCCCCCGGCTGACAGCGAAAGAGTTGCTTGAATTAGTCCGCGCTTCCGGTGACCGTGCCGACTATCCGGATAATATCTACGGTTATGGCGTGCCGGATATGTGGAAAGCATATAATAGCTATAAATTAAAAATGAAGTAAGGACAGGAACTTTGCATACTTATATTTAAAGAATGGATGCCTTATCACTATACGAATTAAATGCGCTGGTGCGTCGCAGCTTGGAGCAATGTTTGCCTGATGCCTATTGGATACAGGCTGAATTGAGTGATGTACGTACCAACAGCACCGGACATTGCTATCTGGAGTTCGTACAGAAAGATGCCCGTAGTAATAGTCTGATAGCTAAGGCGAGAGGAACGATATGGTCGAACGTCTTTCGTTTGTTGAAACCTTATTTTGAGGAAGCTACGGGACAGGCTTTTGTTTCGGGCATCAAAGTGCTGGTGCAAGTGACCGTCAGTTTCCATGAACTGTATGGATATAGCCTTACAGTACAGGATATAGATCCCACCTATACTTTGGGTGATATGGCCCGTCGCCGTAAAGAGATTTTGAAACAATTGGAAGAAGAAGGGGTACTTACTTTAAATAAAGAATTGAGAATGCCTCGTTTGCCGCAGCGTATTGCGGTTGTTTCTTCCCCAACCGCTGCCGGATACGGTGACTTTTGCCACCAGTTGCAGAATAATCCGGGAGGTTTTTACTTCTATACGGAACTTTTTCCGGCATTGATGCAGGGTGATCGTGTTGAAGAATCCGTTTTGTCTGCTTTGGATAAGATAAATTCCCGTTCGGACAGTTTTGATGTAGTAGTTATTATCCGGGGCGGTGGGGCAACTTCCGACCTTTCCGGATTTGATACTTATCTGCTCGCGGCTGCCTGTGCGCAGTTTCCTTTGCCTGTTATCACGGGTATCGGACACGAACGCGATGATACGGTTCTCGATTCCGTGGCCCATACCCGTGTCAAGACTCCCACAGCTGCTGCCGAATTTCTGATAGACTGCATGAATGAGGCTGCCGATGAATTGGAATCGCTGGCTGCCCGCCTATGCGATGGTGTCCGGAATTTGCTGGTACAAGAGCAACAGAAGTTAGTATCATACAGGAATCGTATTCCCTCTGCTGCTTATGGTTGCATTTCGGATGCAAAATTAACTTTGCTTACCGTCCGAAAAGACATTGTACAAGCTGTAACAGCCTCCTTGTTTCGTCAGCATCATCGGCTGGAGTTACTGCAACAACGGCTGGCGGATGCTTCTCCGGAAAAGCAATTAGCCCGTGGCTACAGCATTACATTGAAAAACGGAAAAGCAATAAAGAATGCTTCTCTCTTAAATGAGGGTGATGAAATTATCACTCGCCTGTATAAAGGAGAAGTGGTTTCAGTAGTAACAAATAAACTGTCAAAAAAATAAATAATCCTATGCCTGCACCCAAGAAAAAAGAGACTTATTCCCAAGCGATGGAACGGTTGGAGAAAATTGTCAGTCAGATAGACAACAATGAACTGGAAATAGATGAACTTGCCGTAAAGATAAAGGAGGCAAATGAAATCATTGCTTTTTGCAGTGATAAGTTGACTAAGGCAGACCGTGAGGTCCAGAAACTTCTATCGGACAAGCAGGAAAGCTAAATAACCTTGAGTGGCTTTTTGTTAGCTTGATTTTTGATGTATTAATATTATATAACTTTTTTGGACGCTAAAAGAGTTAATTCTGCTTTTTTTGTATTATGATAATAATTAATTTCGCTGGTAAAATTGTTTAAGATGAATAATAAATTGTAAAAGGGTGGAGGACTTTGCCGACTTTGATTTCTTTTTTAAAGAGTATTATGTCTCTCTTTATTCCTATGCACATTCTCTCATTAATAATTGGGAAGTAAGCCGTGACATAGCGAGCGATGCTTTTGAATATATATGGAAGAATTTTGATAGGATAGAGAAGGCCACAGCTAAGTCGTATCTCTTTATATATGTACGCAATCGTGCTATCGACTATCTGAGACATCAGGATATACATTATGCTTATGCTGAATTCTCTCAGAAATTGTATGAAAATTATACAGAAGTGGAGTTCAAGGAGCAAGACGAGCGTATGATGAAGATTCAGAAAGTGTTGGATGGAATGACCCCGCATACGAGGCATATCCTGGAAGAGTGCTATCTACATGAGAAGAAGTATAAAGAAGTAGCCGCAGAATTGAATATAAGCATAAGTGCGGTTAGAAAACATATTGTTAAAGCCTTGAAGGCTATTCGTGAGGAATTTGCTAAATAAATATAAAAAATAGGCTAAACGGTTCAAAATAAGTTTTATAAACGCATTTATAATAAGGTATTAACTAAACTAGCGGATTTATGAGTAATCAAGATAGTACATCTGAATTTGGTAAAGCACTGGATTTAATGGAGAGTTCATCCGATAGCTCTGACAAGAAATGGGAGGATTTGAAAGATGTGGAGACATTAGATGCCTGTAAGGATTTGATGGATGTCAGATATCTTTTGCATAAGTGCCAGGCTTCCGGTATGGTTGATGTGGAGGCTGAATTAGCTCGTTTGAAAGGTAGACAGAATAAGAAAAAATATCTTAAGATGTTTTGGATATGGAGCAGTTCGGTAGCAGCTATCCTGGTAGGAGCTTTTGTTTCATTTAATTATTTATTTAATATACCGGTTGCCCCGCCTAAATCTGTCACGGTATTTGCTGCGGATCCGAATGAACAGCGTATTGTTTTGGAATTAAATGACGGCAAGCAATTCTTTTTGGATGATGAGCCTAAAAAAGAAAACAAACAAGTAGAAAAACGGCGGACTCTTGATTATACTAATCTAGCGAGGAATTCCGTTCCGGTAGTGAAAAAGATGTTACAGACTCATTCTATTGTAATCCCCAGAGGCGAGACATTCAAATTGATTCTTTGTGATGGTACGGAGGTGTGGCTGAATGCCAATAGTAAATTGGTTTATCCTACAGCTTTTATAGAAAGGGAGCGTACGGTTTTTCTTGAAGGAGAAGCGTATTTTAAAGTTACAAAAGATACAAAACCTTTTATTGTAAAGACGGATTATTTGCAAACTAAGGTTCTCGGAACGGAGTTTAATGTGAAAAGTTATACAGCCGAAGACAGCCATGTAACGCTGATTAGCGGTAAGGTACAGGTTCGCAGCCATGAAAATGCACGTTTTGTGGATTTGGAACCGGGTAAAGATGCCATACTCCTTTCCAATGGGCAGTTTGAGGTGAAGGAAGTAAACAGTGAGGCCTATACTTATTGGAAAGATGGATATTTTTATTTTGATGAGTTGACTTTGGCGGATATTATGAAGTCTATTGGACGTTGGTATAATGTGAACGTTATATTTAGAAATAAAGAAGCCATGGCATATCGCATACATTTTATGTCCAATCGTCAGGGTGGTATTGAAGAAACAATTCGTTTGATGAACCGTTTAAAAAAAGTAACGTTAACACTTTGTGAGAATACGGTCTATGTTGACTAGATGGAGGCATGTTTTGTGTAATTTCTTCCATATTGTAGATGCTTTTTAGAGAAAAAGTTTCATGAATTGAAAAAAATAAGGTAAAAAGGTATCTTGTTATTCAAGTCATACGTATTATTAATAAATGAAGCTTCGCTAATATTATTAAAAATAAACGTATGAGAAGAAAGAGGTACTTATTATTTCCGCTTTTCTTTTTTCTATTTTGTCTTCCGTTCTGTGCGGAAGCTCAGGTAGGTGAGAAGAAACTTACAGTAGAGTTTAAGAATGAAGAGTTGTCTTCTGTATTTAAACAGTTGAGCAAAATTTCAGGTTATAAAATCCTTTTTACGTATGATGATGTGAAGTCATATACGTATAGCGGTGCCATCAAGGATAAGAATATCCGGGAAATTTTGGATATTGTGCTTTCTGGTAAGAAACTTGAGTATACTATCGATAAGGAGTTTATTACCATTACAACAAAAGGTCCTTCCAAACAGGCTAAAGTGTATACGGTAAACGGCGTTGTGCTGTCTGCCGATGACGGTGAGCCGCTTATTGGAGCTACCGTTATGGTGAAAGGTACTTCTACGGGTGTGCTGACAGACATAGACGGTAAGTTTACATTGCCTAATGTTTCCAGTCGTTCCAAGTTGGAGTTTTCTTATGTCGGTATGCTTCCTCAGTCACTTTCTCCTTCGCCGACTATGAAAGTGACTCTCCAATCGGATGTACAGACGCTGTCCGAAGTTGTTGTGACGGGTATGCAGCGTATGGATAAACGTATGTTTACCGGTGCTACCGACCAGTTGAAAGCAGAAAACATCAAAATGGATGGTATGGCAGATATCAGTCGCGGTCTGGAAGGACGTTCGGCAGGTGTATCTGTGCAAAATGTATCTGGTACTTTCGGTACGGCGCCTAAGATTCGTGTGCGTGGTGCAACTTCCATTTACGGAAGTTCCAAGCCGCTGTGGGTGGTAGATGGTGTTATCATGGAAGATGTAGCTGAGATAGGTGCTGACGATCTGTCCTCAGGTGATGCTGAGACTCTGATCAGTTCAGCTATTGCCGGTTTGAATGCCGATGATATTGAGAGTTTTCAAATTCTAAAAGATGGTTCGGCTACCTCCATTTATGGTGCACGTGCTATGGCAGGGGTGATTGTGGTAACTACCAAAAAAGGTAAATCAGGTACGAACAAAATCAGTTATACAGGTGAGTTTACCATGCGCATGAAACCCAGTTATAGCAATTTCAACATCATGAACTCTCAAGAGCAAATGGATGTATACAAGAATATGGAGCAAAACGGTTCCCTGAGTTTTGTTGATTCTTATCGTGCTTCGCAGAGTGGTGTCTATGGTAAAATGTATCATCTCATTAATCAATATTCGGCAACAGGCGGTGTATTTGGTTTAGCCAATACGCCTGAAGCACGGGGGGCTTATCTGAAGCAGGCCGAGTTCCGTAATACCGACTGGTTCGACCTGTTGTTCAGCAATAGTATCTCACAAAATCATGCTGTGAGTATGGCTACCGGTACAGACAAGGCTTCTTATTATACTTCCATCAGTGTGATGAACGACCCGGGATGGACTAAGAGGAGCAAAGTGCAACGTTATACGGCTAACATTAATTCTACGTATAATATCTTCAAAAACCTTACACTTAACCTTATCGGGAATGCATCTTTTCGCAAGCAGCAGGCTCCCGGTACTCTTGGTTCGCAAGCTGATCCCGTAAGTGGTGAGGTGAAACGTGACTTCGACATCAATCCTTACTCATTTGCGCTGAATACTTCGCGCACATTGGATCCCAATGAATACTACGTACGTAACTATGCACCGTTTAATATTTTCCACGAGTTGGATAACAACTACATGGATTTAAAAGTTACTGATATGCGATTCCAGGGTGAAATGAAATGGAAGCCTATTCAAAAGGTAGAATTGAGCATATTGGGGGCTTACAAGTACTCATCTACTACCCAAAACCATTATGTGAAAGATTATTCTAATCAGGCATGGGCTTATAGGGCTATGGATGACGCTACCATGCAGCAAGCCAATCCGTGGCTCTATACCGATCCTGACAAAATCAATACTCTACCGGAATCGGTACTGCCCGTAGGCGGTTTCTATCGCGATACGAAATATACTATGTCGAGCTATGACTTGCGTAGTACCGTCAGTTACAATGATGTATTCAACGAAAATCATATCGTAAACTTTTTCGGTGGTATGGAACTAAATGCCACAGACCGCAGCAAAGTGTGGTTTAACGGTGCAGGTATGCAGTATGGCATGGGTATGCTTTCCAGTTACGACTATTTGTTCTTCAAGCAAGGCAACGAGGAAAATACACCTTATAATACTGTTGACGAAACCAAAGCACGCCAAGTGGCTTTTTTCGCTACCGGCACTTATTCATGGAAGGGACGCTATACCGTGAACGGTACAGTGCGTTACGAAGGTTCCAACAAACTAGGTAAAAGCCGTTCGGCTCGCTGGTTGCCTACATGGAATATTTCCGGTGCTTGGAATGCGCACGAAGAAACTTGGTTCAGCAAACTGAATTCCATATTATCTAACTTGACGCTGAAAGCAAGTTACTCGCTGACTGCCGACCGTGGTCCTGCCTTTGTGAGTAACTCGCTGGCAATGGTGAGCAGTTATAATCCTTGGCGTCCCAATGCCGATGTCATGGAGTCGGGACTGGGCATCCTACAAGGCAAAAATTCTGAACTGACTTACGAAAAGAAACATGAACTGAATCTGGGTATCGATTTAGGTTTTCTGGATAACCGTATCAACTTCAGCATGGATTGGTACAAACGCAAGAACTATGACCTGATAGGATGGTTGAGTACTACCGGTCTGGATGGAGAAATTGGCAAGTATGCCAATGTGGCAAGCATGCGTTCGCACGGTATAGAGCTGACTCTTTCTACCCGTAACATTGCCAAGAAGGACTTCAAGTGGAACACTGACTTCATTTTCTCTAAAACCAAGAACAAGGTAACCGATTTGGAGGCATTCTCATCGGTAATGGACATGGTGAGCGGATATGGATTTGCCATGCAAGGCTATCCGGTAAGAAGTTTGTTTTCGCTCGACTTCCGTGGACTGAATGAAGAAGGTCTGCCTACTTTCATTAATGAAAATGGCGAATTGACCACAAGCAACATCAACTTCCAGGAGCGCAACAACAAATCACACCTGATTTATGAAGGTACTACAGATCCTACCATTACAGGTAGTTTGGGAAATGTATTCAGCTACAAAGGTCTGAAACTGAATGTGTTTATCACTTATTCTTTTGGCAATGTCATCCGTTTGGATCCGGTATTTAGCAACCAATATACCGACCTTGATGCTATGCCGAAAGAATTCAAGAACCGTTGGATGAGGCCGGGCGACGAGCATCGTACCAATATTCCGGTGATAGCAGATAAGTATATGAATGTGAACGATAGTTATCTGAGCCGTGCCTACAATGCTTATAATTACTCCAGTGACCGCATCGCAAAGGGTGACTTTATCCGTTTGAAAGAGATTTCGCTTTCATACGACCTGCCCAAGAAGTGGATTGAACCGTTAAAAATTTCCAATTTAGGATTGAAACTGCAGGCAACTAATTTGTTCTTGCTTTATGCAGACGACAAATTAAACGGGCAGGATCCCGAATTCTTTAACACAGGTGGTGTGGCCGTTCCCATGGCTAAACAGTTCACTTTTAGCATTCGCTTAGGCATTTAATTTTTTTAAATAATGAATCACATGAAAAATAAATCATTCATAACCTTGCTATCCGTTTCATTGCTGGCATTCTCTTCTTGCAGTGATTTTTTGGATACACTGCCCGATAGCCGCACGGAAATCAACAGTACCGACAAAATATCTCCACTGTTGGTTTCGGCATACCCAACTACTCTTCCGCTGTTGATTGGCGAGTTGTCATCGGATAACGTGATGGATAACGGTGGACAATTTGATACGGACGAACTCATCGAAAAACTTTATTTGTGGGATTCTCCCAGCATTAGTAGTTACGATAGTCCCTATGCCCTTTGGGAAGGATGTTATGCTGCTATTGCTTCGGCTAATATGGCATTGGAAGGTATCGAAAACTTAGGTTCGCCTGCCAGCCTCAATCCGCAACGGGGCGAAGCTTTGGTGTGCCGCGCCTATTCCCATTTTCTATTAGCTAATGTATTCTGTATGCCTTATAATCCGAATACGGCAGAAAGTCATTTGGGAATACCCTACCGTACTCGGACCGGTGACAGCGTCTATCCGGAAAATACTGAACGAGGCAGCTTGAAGAATACGTATGAACAGATTGCTGCTGACTTGGAAGCTGGACTTCCGCTCATTAAAGATGCTGCTTATGAGGTTCCCAAGTATCACTTCAACCGTAAAGCAGCCAACGCTTTTGCTGCACGGTTTTATCTCTATTACCAAAAATGGGATAAGGTGATAGAATGTGCCAACATTGCCATCGGCAGCAATCCGGTCACAGCACTGCGTAATTGGGAGGCTGATTTCGGCGGAGTAAGTTTGGTGGACGACATCAGCAACCAATACGTGTCTGAAAAGAAACCGGCCAATCTGCTTTTAGCTGCTTTAGGGTCGCAAGTACCTATCATTACAGGTCCTTATAATACTTTGAAACGCTACGGACACGGAACCCCAATCTATACTAACGAGACTATTGACGCAGACGGTCCCTGGCATTGGAGGGGTGGACTGGTTATGAGTACTTTCATCCTCAGTGTAGTACAGAAAAATCCTTTCCCGAAACTGAAATTGTACTTTGAATACGTAGACAAGGCCAATGGCCTGTACTACCCGCACACGGTAGCAGTACCGTTTTCGGTAGATGAAACCCTACTATGCCGTGCAGAGGCTTATGTGTTGAGTGATAACCCTGACTATAGTAAGGCTTTGGAAGACATAAACTTTTGGATAGAAAGCCATAGTGCGCTGAGTAAGGACGAAGGACACGATCTGACAGAGCAAGAGGTTAATAATTTCTACAATAGCCTGCCTTATCAGCCCACCATTGTTACCAAAGACAAGGAACGCAGTGTGAAAAAGCGTCTTAACCCTGAAGGATTTACCGTAGAGCCCGGTACGGAAGAGAATCTTATCCAACTCATCTTGCAACTGCGCCGTTTGGAAACCATGCAGGAAGGACTTCGCTGGTTTGACCTGAAACGCTATGGCATAGAGTTTTCGCACAACCGTGCCGGCAACAGTCCGATTGTGTTGGGAAAAGAAGACCCGCGACGCGCCATCCAACTTCCACAAGATGTCATCACTGCCGGCATGGAACCAAATCCTAGATACTAAGTATATAATCTACTGAATACGATAACATATGAAAAAATATATAACCTATTTTCTGATGGCGGCAGCCCTTATCGGCGGTGCCACTGCTTGCAACGAAGATGACCTGACAAAGGAGAGCAGCTTCGACAACATGACTCCATACCGTACGGCATTCGATGAATGGTTGCTCGATAACTATGTCACCCCTTATAATATCGATTTTAAATATAAATTCGAATACAAGGAATCGGATACCGACTATAACTTGGCACCGGCCGAATTGTCCAAATCAGTAGCCATGGCCAAATTGGTAAAATACTTGTGGATTGATGCCTATGTAGAAGTTCAGGGAAACAACCGCGATTTTATATGTACATATGGTCCTAAGATGATTCATTTGATAGGTTCTCCGGCTTATGATAACGGAAAGATTACCTTGGGTACGGCAGAAGGCGGTTTGAAAGTAACTCTGTATAATATCAACGCTCTGAACCCGAACAGCGTGGATGTAGAGATGATGAACCGCTGGTATTTCAGTACCATGCACCATGAATTTTCACACATCTTGCATCAGACCATCGAATTTCCGCAAGACTTCTATGCTGTGTCCAGTGGAAAATATATTGGTAACGGATGGGTGAATGTCAGTGATGAAGCGGCTTTGGGCATGGGATTCATTACGGCCTACGGTGGTTCGGAAGTACATGAGGACTTTGCCGAGCTGGTAGCGAACTATGTGACCCATGATGCTGCCTGGTGGCAACAACAGTTGAAAATAGCCGATGAGGGAGCCACATTCATTAACCAAAAGATGGAAATTGTGAGAAACTACATGAATGAAGTCTGGAATATTGACTTGGACAAATTGCGCGATATTGTACAGCGCCGTTCCGAACAAGTGAAATATATTGATTTGACAGAATTAAACTAAAAGAACATATATATGAAAAAGATATATAATCTATGGATATTGGCTTTAATATTGATTGGAGCAGGAGCATGTACCTCTGAAGTGGACGATGTTTTCGACCAATCGGCCGCCAACCGCATCAACCAGTCCATCGCCGAGTATCAGGAAGTACTGCGTTCTGCCGGTAACGGATGGGTGCTGAATTACTATCCTGCCGCTACTAAGGCTTATGGGGGATACACTATGCTGATACGCTTTCATAAAGAGGGCACTGCCGATGTGTCATGCGATCTCTTCCAGCCCGATAAGGTGAGTACAGGTGCTTATGATATGGTGAATAGTGCCGGACCCATGCTGACGTTTAGTACGTACAATGAAATATTCCATTTTTTCTCAGAGCCTTCCAATGCATTGGGTATAGGCGAAGATGGTATGGGTATGGAGGGAGACAGTGACTTTCTTATCTTGTCCTGTACCTCTGACGAAGTGGTGTTGAAGGGTAAGAAGACCGGTAACAAAATGATAATGCATCCGCTGCCGGAGAATGTAGCTTGGGAAGATTACTTGCAAAGCGTTAAACAGATTACCAATGAGGCTTATCCAGCCGCTTATGAGGTGGTGATAGACGGAGTGATACAATACACAGTGACACAGCGTTATCGCAAATTTATCTTGGAAAATGCCGATGGCAGCCAGGTAAATCTGCCTTTTCACTATACACCGGAAGGTATCAGTTTCGATGAACCGTTGTCGCTAGCTACCTTGGATGTGAAAGAGTTGCGCTGGGAACAGGGTAGCATGAGCTTCACAGACGATAAAGTAACTATACGTGCCAGAGAATTGCCCAAAACTTACTCCCGCTATGAGAAATACATCGGTGAATACTTTTTTGTGTATTACCAAGGAAATACCATGCTACCTGTAACACTGGAAGAAGAATTGTTCAATGAAAGTTATCTTATGAAAGGATTGCCGTTTGATATGCGCATACGCTACAATGCAGTGGCCGGTAGTATCAGTCTGGAATACCAAATGTTGCCTGATGGCATTGTCTTAGTACCATGGACTTTGCAGGGAGGAGGATATTTGAGCCAGACACAGGGTGTTGGTATGGAAGGTTACATGGAGGAAAAAGCAGCGCCCAACCCTGGAGACAGCCATTTGGAAGATGTAACCCAAACCGTCATCTTGCAGGATAACGGTATGTGGGGCAAGTTTTTGTGCGACTCTTTTGTGGCAATAGACAATAACACAGGTAAGGATGTCCTGCAATTGGCTTATGTGACAGGATTCTTTCGTACATTTACACAGCAAGCGGCTTCCAAATAACAAACATTAAAAAAAGAAGTGAATATGAAAAAGAATATCATCTATCTACTCATCGCAGGATGCTCTTTGTTCTTAGGTGCCTGCAACGATGACGATACCCAATATCTGCCACCGGTAGAACTGCAAATAACGTCTTCTACGGTTGATTTCAAATCTGTTGGTGGTGATGGAACCATTGAGGTGGGCAACGCTGATCCTACTCTGACGGCTACTTCCAATGAAGAATGGTGTACCATCAAGGCGTGCAGTAATGGAGTGGTAAGCTTCTACATAGCTCCCAACGACGAAATGGAAACCCGTACAGCCACCATCTCACTGGTCATGGGCGAATCGTCTGCCAAGATAGGCATCACACAGATGGGTATCATTACAAACTATAAGACTGACGATTTTTTCTCTTTTGCCGAAAACAAGGCTTTCAAACAGTTTATCCGTTTTGAAAGTGAAATGCCGATAACGGTGAGCATCAGTGAAGAAGCCCAAACCTGGTTGAGTTACGAAGAAGCAGAGAATGGGTATTACATCTTGGCTGATGAGAACACAGAAAGTCTGGAAAGATTGGGTAAAGTGACGCTGGAATCCGGTAGTTTGGCTAAAGAGTATAGCTTTATGCAGTATTCCAGGAATTCTTACAACCGTTCTTGGATAGCTGATTTTAAGAATAGGGACGGATTTGCCACACAGGATGAAGTAAGTGTTATAGCCGAGAGTAATGAGGTAACTGTTTCATTCAAGAATGCAGAACTTACTTTCAAAGGAGTCCTTAAAGACGGTGTGCTCAACGTGCCTTGCGGACAATTTCTGAAGACAGCTAATGGCTTTAAACTCTACTTGGGCGTAATCTTTGAAAACGATCAATGGGGATTGAATCCGGATATAAGCTTTACGTTAGCCCCCAGCGCACTGGAAAACGGGGATTGGGTCTTGACTCCGCAAATGGACCAGAAAATCGGACTAAAAATCAAGAGTATAGCCATAGCTGCTATGGATGAGAATGACGAATTGGCGGGAGCCATGGATCTGCTGCAAGAATTGATGCTGAAACCCAACGGGGAAGCGCAAGAGATAGTCAAGACGTATAACGTTGCATTTACCTCGGCCGAGGGTTCCGATTATGGGCGTAATGATAATATCACGTTCAGTGACGGGAACTACACACTTGCACTTGACATTTATGGTGAAGATTATAAATATACCAAAAGCGGTACTTATGTGGTAGGGGCGGAAGATGGATACTACATTGATACGAATATCAATTACACATACTTTATGAAAGGAGAAGAAAAGATAGGTATCCAATCTGGTGCAATGAAATTGAATGCTAATACGGAAACCCAAAAGTATGAAATCAGTATGGAATTTATACTGGAGGATGGCAGCAAAGTAAATGCTACGTATGAGGGGGAAATATCAGGAAAAGGATTTGCCATTTTCGATGAGTTGCAAATTCAGGTTAATAGTATAGAAGAGCTGATACGCACACTTCCTACTAACGGCGCAGTAGATGGACAATGCTATCTCAAGGTTGCATTCAATAATTGGGATATAGAAATGCGCCTTGATTTGCGTGCAGCTGCGGGGGAGAAGGTTCTTCCCGCCGGAACTTATAACGTCGGTAACGATGGTGCTGTCGGAACGTTGGACAGCAAATTCAGTAATATCTCAGTCTATTCGTATGGTTTCACTTCCCGTAAATTTAAATCAGGTAAGGTGGAAGTCACCAAATCCGGTGAAGTATATACCTTTAAGATAGACCTTACTGATACGGAAGGACAGCGTTATGTATGTACTTTCACTTCTAAGGTTACCGATATGGATAATCCCCAATAAATCACATTAAAAAGACGTTTGTTATGAATAAACTAACATATTATATTTTATCAGCCATTCTATCGGTATTGTTTTTCTCATCATGTTCCGATGATGAAAAGGCAGTTCCGGCGGCTGCTACCCTGAACGCCATCAAAGTTACCAGTCATTCATTGGAGTTTTCACTCACCCCCCAACATGCAGACCAATGTGCTTGGATGTGCTATAAAAAAGGCGAGACGGCTCCTACAGCGGAGGATATTCTTAACGAAGGCATACCGGCTGATAACTCCGCGACAAGTATCCAACGGGCTATTGCCTTAGAGGCGGAAACTTGTTACATCATTCAGGCAGCTGTTGTGAGTCAAGGACGCTATTTACTTTCCGAGGCTCTTGAAATGAAGACACAACCGGTTTATGAAAATGATGTACCTGTAGTAAAACTGAAATTATTGGAAAAGGCAAGTTACCGTACCGACAATGAGCCTGGAAACGGTAACTATGTTATTCGCCTGGCCTCTGGGGAAATAGGAAAAGATGACTTACCGACCAATATTGGAGACTATCTGGTTCGCCTGGATCTTTATAATGTAGCCGACAGCGACCCGTGGAACGCTACTCTGCCGGCGGGAGAATATCATGCCGGAGAAGAGACGGCACAAATAGGTTGTTGGGATGTGGAAACAACCAATGTATTTACCCGCATTTCATCCGACCCTGCCAATGGAGTGGTTTACAGCTATGTCACAGGAGGAACCGTACTTGTTCAGCGTAAAGGCGACACCTATACCATTGATATGGATATCGTCATGGAAGACGGAGAGCCTTTCCGAGGACACTTCAAAGGTGATATTATCTTTGAAAAATATGAGCCGGAAACACCACAGGGCACTTACCAGCCTTTTACGGAAGATCAAGAGGTGTCTTTCACTTTAGCCCAAGGAAGATATTACGGCAACTGGTTCTGTCCGCATGCCGATGATATGCTGTTGCAATTCTATCATGGAAACTTCAATGAAAACGAGGTACTGACCAATGGCTATTATTTGCAATTGTCAAGCTGTTATATGCATAAATTGTTAGATTACAATATGGAAAATCCTCCACTGGAAGAAGGTACTTACCAAGTGTCTATCTTTGGAGGAAGTACACAGGGATATATGCAAATCCCCATGACTATCAACAAAGGCCAAATTTCCGACATAAACGGGCAATATTATCCTACGGGCTCTTATTTGGAGAAAGTCGATTCCAGAACAGGCAAGAGATATATTGCCTTCCTGAACAGTGGAACCATGACCGTGACACGAAGCGGTGAAAATTATGATATTGCATTCAATTTCCAAAGTGCAGACGGTCTGAACATAACATGCAATTTCAGCGGGGCATTGCCTATGGGTAATTTTAACGACAATGACAATACGAAGCCTGCCAGCCCGATGAGCACCTTGAAGGACAATGTCACATTGGCTCTGCCCGAAGAACTGACAGAGATAGAAGCTTATTATTTGGGGGAATACCTCTATCCCGGATTGAGCTCTTGGCAAATAAATTTCTATAAAGATAAAGACGAAGAAGGGAAAGAGATAAAGTCAGAGATGATTACCATCGAATTTTTTACTGATGCGAATAAAGGAGCCACACTGCAGGAAGGGGTCTACACCATAGAACATAAGTTTGAACCTATGTATGCGCTTCCCGGATACATGATGTTCAACAAAGCAGATATCTTGTATACCTGGTATGGAGATAAGCGCAGTGATGATGAGACAGGGGCTACAGATATATTGGCTCCTATCAAGAGTGGTACCATGACTGTAAGTAAAGAAAACGACGGTTATAAATTCGTATTCGACTTCCGGGATGATGCGGGATACGAAATAACAGGAGAATGGAAAGGTACGGTGAATGTGGTGGATTATTCTAATCCTTAAACTTCCCGCAACAGACAATTTAACGATAATTTATTAAAATATAAAGATTATGAACATGAAACGAACCTTATACCAATGGGGCGCAGGTATTTTCTTCTGCTTGTCTGCTCTCACTGCCTGTTCGGATGATGACACTCCGATGGAAGAAACCATATTGCCTCCAACACCTACCGTGACACTCACGGCCGGCGAGACCGGTTACACCACTGTAAACATTACGTTGGAATCGACCAATGCCTTGCGCTGTGCTTATTTAGTAATGGAAGAAAACGAAATCATGCCCGATGCACAGGAAGTGCTGGACAAAGGTATTGTGACCACTGCCAACAAGCCGATGGATATCTTGATAGAAGAACTGGATGCCAACACGCAATATGTGGTATTGGCTGCTGCCAAAGGAGAGGAAGAAAACGTGCTTGCTAGTGTAAAGATAGCGACAAAGGCTTTCTCTGTGCCCGATAAGAAGCATACGCTCATTTTCTATTACATGGGTGACAATACCGGATTGGAAACGGAAATGGAGGCCAACCTGCGCATTATTCAGGGAGCTGCAGGGCACTTGATACGTCTGTCCGACAAAAATCAGGTAGCCGTATTCTACGATAATGGCAAACGGTCTACATTGACCAAACTGGTCATCAATGAGGAGAATAACCGGACATCGCATCAGATTATCGAAGAATATACTCAGTCTGATCTTTCTACAGACCCCGTATTCATGAAGAATGTTTTGCAAAAGGTGATGGAGGAAATGCCTGCTGACAGCTATGGATTAGTACTCTCCAGCCATGGTAGCGGATGGGTACCCAATTCTATTTTCGACAAGCATGTCATGGCACCCAGCACCCGGTTTATCGGACAGGACGGTACTCAATACATGGAAATTCCTGCTTTGGCACAGGCGCTTGAAGGACTGAAATTCGAGTACTTGTTATTCGATGCCTGCTTCATGTCGTCTATAGAAGCGCTTTATGATCTGCGAAATGTAACCGATTATTTAATAGCTTCACCGACAGAGGTGCTGGCCGATGGATTCCCATATAAGGAAATCGTATCGCAGCTCTTCCAAAAAGATTTGAAAGGCGCTTGCGAATCATTTATGAATAAATACAGACAAACGTCGGGTACTGTCGCACTGGTACAAAGCAATAAATTGGAAGCTTTGGCCGCTGCTGTGAAAAACGTGGTAACTGCAGTAGGAAACAAGCAAGTGGATTTGACTGCCATTCAAGGTTATGAAGGGCTTAATCCACACCTGTTTTATGACTTGGAGCAGTATATTGAAGCACTGACCAATGACACTGATGCCTTTAAAGCGGCATTGAAAGAAGCTGTGATTTTTACAGACCACACTCCACAATTCTACAGTGCTTATAGTCAGCAACCCATCGGGCTGCCTCGCAGTTGCGGACTCAGTTGCTTTATTGACAGCAACTTGTTTCCTGATACTCAAAAAGCTTGGCTGGACACTGAATGGGCGAAAGCGATAGGTGCACGATAATCTTGCTGTCAAGGAATTATCCGAATAAATGAAAGTGTGAATAAACTCTTTTTTAGGAATATTTTTTATATCATCTGTAAATTTGTGAAAACAAGCATTTGATAATTTAATTCTCTCTAACAAGTATAAAGGCCGCTACCGACAGCTATTGGGTAGCGGTCTTTTTTATGTCGTTTTCCACACCGTTTAATTCTTGTTGCTGCTTCCTGCACAAAGTTTGAAAAACGAAAAATATCTGTCACACTGTTATGCTCCACAAGGAAAGAGTGACCCGATAGCTTTTCCTATTGTGTAAAATGGAGGCTATGAATTGATTCTCAGTGTATTTGGGCGCTTTCCGGTAAATAGAGAAAGTTTCATGCGGATAAACTATTAGTTTATCCTAAGTAAACTGTTGGTTTCACCGCATTAAACTATCAGTTTACTTAGGGTAAACTTAGGGTATTCTTAAGGGAAACAGAAAGTTCCAACCAATGAAAATCTGGCTGCTTATCTTTTTATCATAGTTGGCATGTAATGGAAAAAACATATCGTCGCTCTTATGTCGTAAAAAACACCGCTTCTTTAGGAAATATGAAGAATAACCATTACTTTTGTTGCAAATAGTTAGTCTTGAAATTAATAAAAGCGAATAATTAATACGAGCGAGATATGAAAGAACTAGATTGGGCTAATCTGCCGTTCGGCTATATGAAGACAGATTACAATGTGAGAATTTACTATCGTAACGAACAGTGGGGCGCATTGGAAGTATGCAGCGAGGAAACCATTCCTATGCACATGGCAGCCACTTGTCTGCACTATGGTCAGGAAGCGTTCGAAGGTTTGAAGGCTTTCCGTGGCAAAGACGGCAAGGTACGTATTTTCCGTTTGGAAGAGAATGCGGCGCGTTTACAGTCTACCTGCCGTGGCATCCTGATGCCTGAGTTGCCGACGGAACGCTTTAAAGAGGCTATTCTTAAGGTTGTGAAGCTGAATGAGCGTTTCATTCCGCCTTACGAATCGGGAGCTTCCCTGTATATCCGTCCGTTGCTGGTGGGTACGGGAGCACAGGTAGGCGTACATCCGGCAAAGGAATACCTGTTTGTCGTGTTTGTAACGCCGGTAGGTCCTTACTTCAAGGGAGGGTTCTCCACCAATCCGTACGTTATTATCCGCGAATACGACCGTGCCGCACCTTTGGGCACAGGTGTCTACAAGGTGGGCGGCAATTATGCGGCCAGCTTGCGCGCCAATAAGAAAGCGCACGATTTGGGCTATGCCTGCGAGTTCTATCTGGATGCCAAGGAAAAGAAATACATCGACGAGTGCGGTGCTGCCAACTTCTTCGGTATCAAGGACAATACGTATATCACTCCGAAATCCACTTCTATTCTTCCGTCCATCACCAACAAGAGCCTGATGCAACTGGCCGAGGATATGGGCATGAAAGTAGAACGCCGTCCGGTTCCGGAAGAAGAGCTGCTTACTTTCGAGGAAGCGGGCGCTTGTGGCACGGCTGCCGTTATCAGTCCGATAGAGCGCATCGACGATGTGGAGAACGGTAAGTCGTACGTGATTGCCAAAGACGGAAAACCGGGACCGGTCTGCACGAAGCTGTACAACAAATTGCGTGCTATCCAATACGGTGACGAACCTGATACGCACGGTTGGGTAACTGTCGTGGAATAACGTATGAGCATAAAGATTACAACCCTTGTGGAAAATTCGGTTTACGGCAAGGGACTACAGGGAGAGCACGGGCTTTCCCTGCTTGTTGATACGGGTGAGCATCGCCTGCTGTTCGATACCGGAGCTTCCGACCTTTTCATACGCAATGCCCGGATACTTGGGATTGACTTGAAGGAGGTGGATTTCCTGGTACTGTCGCACGGACATCGCGACCACACTGGCGGACTGCATCACTTTCTTGCCGTGAACGACAAGGCACAGGTTGTCTGCAAGAGAGAACTCTTCCGGCCGAAGTTCAAGGATGAACGGGAAAACGGAGTGATGCAGCCCGATGCTTTGGACAGCACCCGTTTCCGTTTTGTGGATGAGGTTACTGAATTGTGCCGCGGCGTGTTTGTCTTTCCGCAGTTGCCTGTTACGGATGAAGAAGATACGCATTTTGAACACTTCTTCACGTGGACGGAAGGGCGGAAACAGGCCGATACCTTTACGGACGAACTGGCGTTGGCATTGAAACAGGGCGCTGAAGTGTCCGTGCTGAGTGCCTGCTCGCATCGGGGCATTACGAATATCATCCGTGCGGTGCAGGAGTATTTTCCGCAGACCTCGCTGAAACTGGTATTGGGCGGTTTCCATATCCGTAATACCGAGAAAGAGAAATTTGATGTGATAGCCCGTTTCCTTGAAAGCCATTTGCCGCAACGGCTGGGCGTTTGTCATTGTACGGGCATTGATAAATACGCATTGTTTCACCAATGCTTTGCCGACCGTACTTTTTATAATTATACCGGTCGGGTAGAAACACTTTAATACATACGAATGGGAAAGAATAAGTTAGAGAAGTTTGCCGATATGGCAAGTTATCCGCACGTGTTTGAATATCCGTACTCGGCGGTAGACAACGTGCCGTTTGAGATGAAGGGTAACTGGCATCAACAGTTTTTCAAGAACGATAATCCGATTGTGCTGGAGCTGGGCTGCGGCCGTGGAGAGTACACGGTGGGACTGGGACGCATGTTTCCCGACAAGAATTTCATTGGCGTAGATATCAAAGGGGCGCGCATGTGGACGGGAGCTACCGAGTCCTTGCAGTCGGGCATGAAGAATGTTGCCTTCCTGCGTACCAACATCGAAATCATAGACCGCTTCTTCGCTCCGGGCGAAGTGAGCGAGATATGGCTCACGTTCTCCGACCCGCAGATGAAGAAAGCCACCAAACGCCTTACGTCCACCTACTTCATGGAACGCTACCGCAAGTTCCTGAAAGACGGCGGCACTATCCATGTAAAGACCGACAGCAACTTCATGTTCACCTACACCAAATACATGATAGAGAAGAACGGGCTTCCCGTAGAGTTCATCACCGACGACCTCTACCACTCCGGACTGGTGGATGATATTCTCGGCATCCGTACCTATTACGAACAGCAGTGGCTGGACCGCGGCCTGACCATAAAATACGTCAAGTTCCGGCTTCCTCAGTGCGGAGAGTTGCAAGAACCCGATGTAGAGATAGAATTGGACGAGTACCGCAGCTACAACCGCAGTAAGCGCAGTAGTCTCCAGACCGGCAAATAAACAATGGTTGTCAAACAGTGAATAGTAAATCGTAAAATAGTAAATAACATGACTCTTTATCCTAAATTAATCCTCGATGCACTGGCAACGGTGCGTTATCCCGGCAACAAGAAGAACCTCGTTGAGGCCGAAATGGTTGCCGACAATCTGCGTATCGACGGGATGAAGGTCAGTTTCTCGCTTATCTTCGAGAAGCCGACCGACCCCTTTATGAAGTCCATGGTGAAAGCTGCCGAGACAGCGATACATACTTACGTTTCACCGGAAGTGGAAGTGACGATTGCCACGGAAAGCCGTCAGGCGGCACGCCCGGAAGTGGGCAAACTGTTGCCGCAGGTGAAGAACATCATCGGCGTGTCTTCCGGTAAAGGCGGTGTAGGCAAGTCCACCGTATCGGCAAATCTGGCTGTGTCCCTTGCCAAACTGGGGTATAAGGTAGGTTTGCTGGATGCCGACATCTTCGGTCCGTCCATGCCCAAGATGTTCCAGGTGGAAGATGCACGTCCGTATGCAGAGAACATCGGCGGCCGTGATTTGATTATCCCTATCGAAAAGTATGGTATCAAGCTGCTGTCTATCGGTTTCTTCGTAGACCCCGACCAGGCTACCCTGTGGCGCGGCGGTATGGCAAGCAATGCCCTGAAACAGTTGATTGCCGATGCCGACTGGGGCGAACTGGATTATTTCCTGATAGACCTTCCGCCCGGAACCAGCGACATTCACCTCACCGTAGTGCAGACGCTTGCCATGACCGGAGCTATTGTTGTCAGCACGCCGCAGGCGGTGGCTCTGGCCGATGCCCGCAAAGGTATCAACATGTTTACGAATGATAAGGTGAACGTGCCTATCCTTGGCCTGGTAGAGAACATGGCGTGGTTTACGCCTGCCGAACTGCCGGAGAACAAGTATTACATCTTCGGTAAGGAAGGCGCCAAGCAGCTTGCGGAGCAGATGAATGTTCCTCTGCTGGGGCAGATTCCCATTGTGCAAAGCATCTGTGAGAGCGGTGACAAGGGTACCCCCGTCGCTTTGGACGAGAATACCGTGACCGGACGCGCTTTCCTGCAACTGGCTGCTGCCGTAGTCCGCCAGGTTGACCGCCGGAATATGGAAATGGCGCCTACCAAGATTGTAGAGACACATAAATAAACCGGAACAGCGAAAAGATGTATCCGTATCGATTAACTTTAAATTTGAGAAGCATGAAGAGCTTGAAAGTATTATTATTGGGCGCATGTGTCGCATTATGCGCCTGTTCTTCACCGACATCCACTGTGCAGACAAACGACAAAGGAACTCAGTGGCAGTGGGAGAATGGAACGATTGTCGTTGAAACTCCCCAACGTCCGGCAGACCGGAAAAGCGTGATAGGTCTGGCACTGCCTAAAATGGAGGTGGTGCGCGTGGGTTTCGTAGGTTTGGGGATGCGTGGCCCCGGAGCTGTGGAGCGGTTTACCCATATCCCCGGTACGCAGATCGTGGCGCTTTGCGATTACGAACAAGGACGTGCCGAGGCATGCCAGAAATATCTGAAGCAGGCATCCTTGCCCAAAGCAGCCGTATATTCCGGCGAAAAGGGGTATGAGGAACTCTGCAAGCGCGATGATATAGATTTGGTGTATATCGCCACCGACTGGCTGCATCACTTCCCCGTGGCGATGTGCGCTATGGAGAACGGCAAGAATGTAGCTATCGAAGTGCCCTCCGCCATGAATCTGAAAGAGTGCTGGGCCTTGGTCGACATGAGTGAAAAGACCCGCAAGCACTGTATGATTCTGGAGAACTGCTGCTACGACTGGTTCGAGATGAATACGCTGAATATGGCGCAGCAGGGCGTATTCGGTGAGGTAATCCGTGCGCAGGGTGCGTACATCCATAACCTGAGCCCGTTCTGGAACCATTATTGGAAGAACGGCGAGGGCGACAAGCTGGGCTGGCGCCTGGATTACAACATGAAGCATCGCGGCGATGTGTATGCCACTCACGGTCTCGGCCCTGTGGCACAGGCGCTCGACATTCACCGCGGCGACCGTATGCAGACACTGGTTGCCATGGATACCAAATCGGTTGTGGGAAAGGCTCTGGTCGAGGCAAGGACGGACTCTGCCTGCAATGGTTTCCGCAATGGCGACCATACCACCACGCTGATTCGTACCGCCAACGGTAAGGTGATTGAGATACAGCATAACGTGATGACTCCCCAGCCCTATAACCGTCTGTATCAGTTGACCGGTTCGAAAGGATTTGCCAATAAGTATCCTGTAGAGGGGTATGCGCTCGATGCCGACCAACTGACTGCTTCGGGTGTGCAGCCTAAGGTAGATGATTTGAACTCGCACGGTTTCTTGCCGGAAGCGGAAATGGAAGCGCTTGTAGCCAAATACCAGCATCCTATTTTGAAGAAATACGGTGAGATGGCAAAAGAAGTGGGCGGTCACGGCGGTATGGACTTTATCATGGATAGCCGTCTGGTTTATTGCCTGCAGAACGGTTTGCCTTTGGATATGGATGTATACGATTTGGCAGAGTGGTGCTGCCTGGCAGAGTTAGGAGAACTTTCCATGGATAATAATTGCGCTCCGGTGGCATTCCCCGACTTTACCCGTGGCGAGTGGAACGTGGTGAAAGGGTATAAGCATGCTTATGCCGCTCCCGAAGAAGAAGCCGCCGTTATGGAAAAGGCAAAGGCGTTTACTGCCAAGCTGAAAGAGCAAGGGGCTAAAGAATGGGCGCAGGCTGAAAAGAAATGATACTTTTCACTTTCGGAAAATACTTTTTGAACAAAGTTCAAACGGATTCTTAACATCATCTATAATAAAGTTTATATGGAATAAGGGACAGAAGACTTGAGTTTCAGTCTCCGAAATCCTTATTCCATATATTATTTAACTGCTATGAAAACAAATTTTTTTCTTCTGTGCCTGCTGTTGGCTATCTCCGCCAATGCACAAATCGTCTATCACGACGCTTCCGCTTTTCCTCTTTTAGGAAAAGCTACCGAGACAACCCTTACACGCTACGAACGTTTGCCGGACTCTTTACGGAATATCTCCCGTAAGCCTCTATGGGAGTTGGGACGTAACAGTGCCGGGCTTGCCGTACGTTTCCGTTCCAATTCCACCCGGATTGCCGCCAAATGGGAGGTACTGCTCAACAGGAATATGAACCACATGACCCCTACGGGCATTAAAGGGCTTGATTTGTATTGCCTGCAAGACGGGAAGTGGCTGTTTGCCGGAAGCGGGCGTCCGCAAGGAAAGGTGAATGAGGCGACCATCGTGAAGGATATGCTGCCCGAAGAGCGTGAATATCTTTTATTCCTTTCTTTATACGACGGGGTGACTTCTCTTTCCATCGGCATCGATTCGCTGTCTCAAATCAGCGGGCCGGCAACGGAACTGCCGGTACGTAAGAAGCCGGTTGTCTTTTACGGAACAAGCATTCTGCAGGGAGGCTGCGCTTCCCGTCCGGGTATGGCGCATACCAATATCCTGGAGCGTTGGCTCAATCGGGAATGTATCAATCTGGGATTTAGCGGCAATGCTTTATTGGATTTGGAGATTGCCCATGTGATGGCGGGTGTGGATGCTTCCGTATTTGTACTTGATTTTGTTCCGAATGCCGGTGTGGAGCAGATAAAGGAACGTGCCGGTGCGTTCTATTCCATTATCCGTAGCAAGCATCCTGATACGCCTGTACTTTTTGTGGAAGATCCTATATTTACCCATTCCCGTTTTAACAGGACCGTAGCCAGAGAAGTGAAGAATAAGAACGAGACTTTGCAGGCTGTGTTCCGGTCTCTGAAGAAGCGGGGAGAGAAGAACATCTACCTGCTCTCTTCCGAAGATATTATCGGACATGATGGAGAGGCTACCGTAGACGGTGTTCATTTTACGGATTTAGGTTTTATGCGTTATGCGGAAGTGTTGTATCCGGTTTTGAAGAAGCATATGAAGGATTAGTGCAAACGCACTTGTGGGGAATCCTCACAGACTCCCCACAAATAATTGTTAGAGTAAAAATTTATGAAAAAAAAGCTGAAATTCTGCTTTACTCGCCCTTGTCCACTTTTGCTTCCGCAATTATGTTTTCCGGTACTTTCTCGCAACGTATGTATTTGTTTACATCGTTCTCGTTGTCTTTTGCCGTCCATATCATCGAGCCGCTTTCCAGCAAGTCGGTCACGATGTATTTGTTGTTCCATTCACCGTTGCCGAAATCATACTCTCCGCTGATGACGGCGCCCAGATAAGGGTCGTTTTTGATACTGAAACTTCCGGTGATGTAGCGGGCATACATGCTGTCGAACTTCTGGTACATTTCAAAAGTCTGTTCCTTGCGGTTGAAAACCACGTAGCAGTATGTACCTTCCGCCAGCGGAGTTCCGTTCCATTCGGAAAGTTCCCACGTGCCGTTCAGGTTGGCGGGAGTCACTTCCAGGGTCGGTATTATCGGCTCATCGTCATCGCAGGACACAAGGCAGCACAGAAAGACTGCCAAAGCCGTTAGTTTGAAAATATTCTTCATTTCGGGTTTCTTGTTTTTTTATCGTTACTTGGTATAGTTTACTTTAATATTCAGGGTCCGGTCCGAAGGCCGGGCATCCACTCCTTCGATGATAATCGGGAATGTGAATGTCTTTTCCTTTCCGGCGGGAATCAGTGAAGCGTCTATCGTTACCACGATGTCGGCTTCACTGCCCGGTTGTATCACTTCCGGTTCCGTCCGGAAAGTTGCGAACTTCGGAATGATGAGTGCCGACAGGCGCAGCGGCTTGTCTCCGCTGTTTCCGCATAGAATCCGTTCGGAAGGTCGCTTTCCGGGCATCACTTCCTGAAATTCCATCCGGTTCTGTTTCAGTCTCAGTCGGCCCATTGCATACGGGTAGCGTGCCCATTCATCCGCTCCGGGAAGAACATTCCCGGTCAGGGTCAGACGTGCTACGGGGTGCTTTTCCGAGCAGGACAGATAGACGAACGCGTCCGTATCTATCGTTCCGGGATGATTCTTCGGATGATAAGTCAGTACAATCGTAGCGGTTTCTCCCGGCAGTATCTTTCCGGCAGGCAGTTCTGCTGCCGTACATCCGCAGGTGGTCCGTACCTTTGTGACGGTAACGGCTTCCTTGCTGATGTTCCTGCCCGTGAAACGGCAGGCCTGCGGAGCATCATCCTCGGTCAGCGTTCCGATGTCCAGCGTGCTTTTGTCGAAGCGCAGTATGGATTCCGCCTGCTGCATCAGTGGCGGATTTATCAGCGAGTCGGCTTTTTGCTGCCAAGGGGAACGGGCAAATACCAATAGCACTATCCAGGTAATTAGTTTCATTAATCAATTACATTAAATTACATCCAGCCGTTGTCGTTGGCATTCTTGCGCACGGTAACGGTGATTGTCTGTTCGCTTCCGTTGCTCACTTTCACTGTGATGTGTGTGGCGCCGGTTTTTACGCCGGTTACTTCCATCAGGTTGTTGCCGACGGTTACCGTTGCCACGGCGGCATCGTCCGATGTACAGGTATAGGTCAGCGTTTCACCGTTTACAAAGTAGTAGGCAAGGTTCACGGTCGATGTGCCTCCTTCGGCAACGTACACATTCGGCACTTTCATATCCGAACCGCTTCCTTCGATGTTGTTCAGCAACTTTCCTGCGTCCACCACGCCCGTGCCCATTTTGCCGATGTATTTGGACAGCTCCATGACGGAGGGAGCGGCAGCCGGTGAGTTATGGTTGCGGTAGTATGTTTTCTTCTTTCCGCCGCTGTACCAGTTATCAACCGGTTTTACGGACTCTTTCAATAGTGCCACAAATTCGCTTGCCTTGAAATGGCGGCGCTGTTGCACGGCATACGACAGACCTAATGCAGCCACACCCGATACATGAGGGCATGCCATTGAAGTGCCGTCCATATAACCATAGGCAGGGCTTCCGTTCCGAATCATGGTAGAAAGGATGGAGCCGGAAACCTCATTGTTTTCCCAAAACTCATTGTCCTCTTCCCCTATGGCGTTATAATATTCAGTGTCACCGCCCGGTGCAGATATATCCACTTCCGGACCGAAGTTGGTGTAGGATGCCGGGGTGAAGTCGGCGGCAACCGCGCTTACAGTTACGCATTTGGAGTAAGCTCCCGGATAGGAGGCGCTTCCCGCATATTCATTGCCCGATGCAAAGATGGCGATACCGCCGTCGATGACTCCGTTCGGAGAACCGGCGTTGTTGATGAAATAGTCCAGGATTTCCTTTTCCAGCGGATAAGTATCCGCCCATTCCTTTTCGGTAGCCGGTCCGGGAGAGTATCCTTCCACTTCGTTCGCTTCCGAGGAGTTGTATCCCCAACTGCATTGCAGGATGACGGCGCCGTTGTCGGCGGCATACTTGATGGCTTGGGCTTCTCCGTTCAGGCTCACGCTGTTTTCTCCGGCGAATACCTGGCAAATCATAATCTTCACGCCCGAATCCTTCGTGCCGTCTCCTCCGGCAATGCCGCAGACTCCGTATCCGTTGTTCATGGCGGCAATCGTACCGGATACGTGCGTGCCGTGACCGATGTCGCTTACATCCGTCCACGAAATGGCCGCGGTATTGTGTACGAAGTTATATCCGTATCTGTCGTCCTTGTATCCGTTGCCGTCGGCATCCGTGCCGGCATAGAGTTCCTCTTTGTCGTTTACCCATATATTGCCTGCCAGGTCGGGATGTGTATACATCACTCCGTCGTCCAATACGGCAACGATAACGGACGGGTCGCCCGTGCATTTCTGCCATGCTTCGTAGCAGCCGACATCGCATCCGGCTATTGAGCCGGCAAGGGTTTCTCCCGTACTGTTTGTCTTGTCGAAAGCATTGTTGCCGGAGTTGGTGTAGTGCCACTGGTAGGCAAGTCCGGGGTCAGAGAATCTTCCGGCCGCTACTCCGCTTCGGGTGGCTGCCCGCTGTTGCAGGGCTGCCTGGCTCACATAGCTCCGACGGCTTTTGGGGTTGTAGGCGCGCTTGATGCGGCTGTTGCCCTGTACCTTTGAGATTTCTCCTAATTGGGAAAGCCGTCTGGCAGCTTCCTGCAAGTCTGTACCTTCGTCGAACTTCACCTGATACCACAGGTGAAGGCCGGCTATGCGGGTGCGTTCTTCGTTTTTGCTGTCTACCGGGAAGATACGTTCAAAATGGTATCCGCCCAGAATTTCGAGTACCTCATCGGTAGAGGGGATGCCCGAACGGGTCATCACTCCGCCGTTTCCCGCTGCGCGGGTCATTGTACGGTCGAGGATGTCGGTCATTTCGGGTTTGAACTTAATCAGCAGTTCACCCGAGTTGACATCGGCGGGAAGCCGGACTTCCGTCCCCCCGTCGGTGGGGATGGACGGCTGTTCGACGATATCCTGTTCCGTACAGGCACCCAGCGTCAGGGCGATAAGTGCGATGTATAAGAATCTTTTCTTCATTGTTTCTGTTTAATATTATCTTGTTAATAAGTACCTGTTTGGGGGTTAGTTGACTCCCGCCACATACCTGTAATAGTATAGCGGATAAGCTACTCCGTTTACTTTGGCATCTTCCGGCTTCTCTTTGCCGTAGTAATACTCAAAGTCGAACTTCACCGCATCGACGTTATTGAATCCCACTTTGAATCCTGCGGAGTTCTTGCCGTTTTCCTGCTGGTTGAAGAGCAGTGTCATGGGGTCCCATTCTACAAAATACGGGTGGAATAGAATCCATTTGGGCACCGGCCCGGTCAGGAAGTTCAGGTTGATGGAGAAGGAGCGTGCCTTCGGCAGTACGCGCGGCACATCCTGTCCTTTCACTTGCAGGGTGGTTCCACCGGTTTCGGTGAATGTGACTTCGTTGTCATTCGTTTTCAGCCAGATGCAGGTGTCGCCTACCAGTTTGTCTTTGTACTCTTCCTTGTTGTCGGAGAAGTCGTCGTCCTGATAACGTTTGGGTTTGTTTGCCCGTTCGAGTGCGGTATCTACCTCTTCATCCGTAGGTAATGTCCCTTCAATGAAGTTGTACGAGAACCGCAGGCTTCTCAGCTTGTCCCAAGTGAGCAGTTGCAGGAATGCTTCCTTTTCCGCTCCGGCACTGATGTCGATGTACAGACCGAGTTCCCTTCCATTGTGGGTACGTCCCTGACTCAGGTCGGAGTAGGAGTCGCTCCGGCGGTTTCCGACAAGGCTGAGCGCGTGCAGATTCGGGAAGTTTTCTTCATTTACCACTTCGGTAATGGCAGCCAGCGACGGGAAGTTGTTGCCCGACAAGTCCAGTTTTTCCAGTCCGCGATAACTCTTGTCTGCCTTGCCGCCCAGCTTGATGAAGTTTTCGGGCAGTTCGTTCATGCCATAGGCGGATACACTCAGCGATTTCAGGTATTTCAGTTCGCAGATTTCCTCGCCCAACGCTACGATACGTATCTGATTGTTGGAGTTGCTTTGGATATCGAAAGATTCCAAGTATTTGAGATAACGTACTTCTTTGGGCAACATTTCGCCTTCCTGCAAGTTGAACAGGGAGAACTTGACGGAACGTACGCGTCCTACCGCACCTTCGGGTATGTCCTTGTCGGTTGCTTCCCATAGGGTTACGTTATCCCAGTTCTGCATATTCTCACTTGTATCGAAGGACATCATGCTTTGAATCTTCTCGTTGATGGTGATGATTGCCAGCGAGTCTCCCGAACGGTTGTCCTCAATCTTGGGAGCTGCCTTTTGGGTCACAGTCAGAATGAAAGCTTCGATAGGATTGCCGTTGTCGTCCACCAACTGGTCCTCATCCGGATTTTGCGGAACAAAGCGTATTTTCGCTATCCGGGTGTAGGGAGTCGTATTCCTTAATTCCGCAACACTTTAGTTTAACATTATTTATAATATCCTGAGCAACAA
>ENA-OPXH01000208-OPXH01000208.1-human-gut-metagenome-genome-assembly--contig:-NODE-208-length-56414-cov-3.080200_pt1 | contig 56414 bp, 36 predicted proteins | sample MGYA00241521_ERZ502034 | MGnify/ENA primary metagenome ERZ502034 (study PRJEB25962, sample SAMEA2042103) | human gut metagenome | biome: human gut; feature: human-associated habitat; material: faeces... | reverse complement strand
ATAGGCGGCAACTTTTATTGTTTCGAATCCGATAAGCATGAAGACGAAATCAGAATAGAAGTAAGCCAATGGCTGCAAGAGCTTCCTAAACCCATAGCGTTGTTCTGCTGCGACGACTCACACGCACTATTCATTTCGGAAACCTGCAAGATAAGTAACATACACATACCGGAAGAAATCTCCCTGTTAGGAGTCGACAATGATGACTTGATCTGCAATATTTCCGATCCTCCCATCTCCTCCATAGAACTGGAAGTAGAAAGAGGAGGATATTCCATAGGCAGGCTCATTCATCAACAAATCAAAAAGGAACATGAAGGGACCTTCAATATCGTCATCAACCCTATCCGCATAGAATTGCGGCAATCCACAGAAAAGCATAATATAAAGGACCCTTACATTCTCGAAGTTGTAAAATACATAGAGAGTCATTACAATTCCGACCTGACCATAGAGTCTTTGCTGGCACAGATTCCGCTCTCACGCAGAAATTTTGAAGTGAAATTCAAAAATGCGATGCATACTTCCATCTATCAGTATATCTTAAACTGCCGGGTCAACCATCTGGCCGATTTACTTCTTACTACAGATCGTTCATTGGCAGACATTGCAACGGAAGCCGGATTCAAAGACTATAATAATATCTCCCGGATTTTCAAAAAGTTCAAAGGATGTTCCCCTTTGGAATATCGGGAGAAAAAAATCACGAACAGATAAAAAATAAATTATTCGTTTTTCGAATATAGCTTTTCGTTTTTAGTACCGGAGGCATTACTAAAGTGGCATATCTTTGTTCGGTAAATGTTAACTCTCAAAGTCAATCAACAACTTATGGAGCAAAAGAAAATCGTGCTATTCATCCTGATCACTCATCTGGCAGCATTTCTAGCAGGATGCAGCGGAAACAAAAATAGCGGAAATAATGACTCCTCTGATCTATGGAATAAGTTATCGAGCTACTTCCGCCCGCCCGCAGAATACGAAAATGTATATGGGAATTTTCGCTCTCCTTTATTATATTATAATGGGGATACAGTCAGAACCGTTGAAGACTGGCAAAGACGACGAACTGAAATCAAGGACAGATGGATGAGCCTGTTAGGACAATGGCCGCCTGTCATTACCGGACAAACATTTGAAATTCTGGATACTCTCCACCGTGAAAACTTCATGCAATACCGTGTCCGCTTCTACTGGACTCCCAACGAACAGACTGAAGGTTATTTGCTGGTTCCGGACAAAGAAGGCAAAAAGCCTGCCGTTATCACTACATTTTATGAACCCGAAACGGCTATCGGATTGGGTGGAAAACCTTATAGAGACTTTGCATATCAATTGACGAAAAGAGGATTTGTCACATTATCAATAGGAACAACGAAGACCACAGAGAATCAGACATATTCCATTTATTACCCCACCATTGAAAATGCAACTCTCCAACCACTTTCAGCATTAGCTTATGCAGCCGCAAATGCATGGGAAGTATTAGCCAAAGTACAGGACGTCGATTCTACAAGAATAGGCATCACAGGGCATTCTTATGGTGGGAAGTGGGCAATGTTTGCCTCATGCCTATACGAAAAGTTCGCTTGTGCGGCATGGGGAGACCCCGGAATTGTATTCGACGAAACAAAAGAGGGATATATCAATTACTGGGAACCCTGGTATTTGGGATATTATCCGCCACCATGGGAAAATACATGGAGCAAAAATGGGCATGATTATGCTAAAGGCATTTATCCGAAGCTCCGCAAAGAAGGATATGATTTGCATGAATTGCATACGCTGATGGCACCTCGCCCATTTCTTGTTTCCGGAGGATACTCTGACGGAACAGACCGGTGGATAGCGCTAAACCATACAATAGCGGTCAACCGGCTCTTAGGATACCGTAATAATGTCGCGATGAGCAACAGAGTCAATCATGACCCAACCCCTGAATCAAACGAAATTATATATGATTTTTTTAAATGGTACTTGCATTCAGCAAATAAATCTACCAAAGAGTAGAAAGATGCGTTTTTTGAATACACTTTTTCGTTTTTTTGCGCAAAAAATCAACTCTGGATGCCTAACTTTGTTCTATCAATTCATCCAAGTAACCTAAATTACTTGACTAAAATGATTAGCCTATGAAAAATATACACTAGAAAACATAAAATGCCCCATCTGCGAATGGGGCAATATTAATGCCATATTAATAAAACTAATCATAAATTATCGCCCAATTAATAAATAACACAATAATAAATTCATAATTAATAAATTAAAAGTGCTAGCTCAAAGGAATTAATAAAGCTAGCAGATGATTCCGAGTTAGTAATAAATATTAAACTATTAAAAATTCAATAGGTTAAATATATACTAAAAAGAGTAGAAACTAAAAAAAGTAAACTATGGAAGCGAATAATCGCAGAGATTTCTTAAAGAAAGCCGCATTAGCGGGAGCCTCCGCCCTAATGGCTCCCACACTACTGGCCGCTGAAGGCAAAGATGGAAGTGAATTCGTTCTCTCTCCGAGCAAAAGGACGGACAGCAAATTAATTGTACCGAAGAATAATGGTCTGAAAATCACAGGCACTTTTCTAGATGAAATATCTCACGATATTCCACACCAGAACTGGGGAGAAAAAGAATGGGATCTCGACTTTCAGCACATGAAAAGGATTGGTATCGATACCGTTATTATGATCCGTTCCGGATATCGCAAGTTCATCACTTATCCGTCCAAATATCTATTAGGAAAAGGATGCTATATGCCTTCCGTGGATTTAGTAGATATGTACTTACGACTGGCTGAAAAATATAACATGAAGTTTTATTTTGGGCTGTATGACACCGGTCATTATTGGGATACACGTGATATGTCGTGGGAAGTGGAATATAATAAATATGTGATTGACGAAGTATGGAATACTTACGGTGAAAAGTATAAGAGTTTCGGAGGCTGGTATATTAGCACGGAAATCAGCCGCAATACCAAAGGAGCTATCGGTGCATTTCATACCATGGGTAAACAATGCAAAGATGTATCGAATGGCCTCCCTACTTTTATATCCCCTTGGATTGATGGTAAAAAGGCAGTCATGGGAACCGGAAAAATGACAAGGGAGGATGCTGTATCCGTAGAACAACATGAGAGAGAATGGAATGAAATTTTTGATGGTATACACGATGTAGTAGACGCTTGTGCTTTTCAAGACGGACACATTGACTACGACGAACTGGATGCTTTTTTCACTGTAAACAAGAAACTGGCAGACAAATACGGAATGCAATGTTGGACAAACGCGGAAACATTCGACCGCGATATGCCCATCCGGTTCCTGCCGATCAAATTCGACAAACTCCGCATGAAACTGGAAGCGGCAAAACGTGCCGGATATGATAAAGCAATCACTTTTGAGTTTTCTCACTTTTTAAGTCCGCAATCAGCTTATCTGCAGGCAGGACATTTATATGACAGATACAGAGAATACTTTGAAATCAAATAAACTATATGAAAACAACAATTAATCTGGGTTATATCATATTCCTTTCAGTCGTTGCTGCTTTAGGAGGCTTTCTGTTCGGTTATGACACAGCTGTCATATCCGGCACAATAGCTCAGGTGACACATCTGTTTCAGTTGGACACCTTGCAACAAGGATGGTATGTAGGATGCGCATTGATCGGATCGATTGTCGGTGTTCTCTTTTCCGGAATATTGAGCGACAGCATCGGACGTAAAAGAACAATGATACTTTCTGCCATTCTGTTTTCTACATCAGCAATCGGCTGTGCTTTTTGCATTGACTTTAACCAGTTAGTTGTTTATAGAATCATAGGTGGCATCGGAATTGGTGTTGTTTCTATTGTATCTCCTCTTTACATTTCCGAAGTTTCCGTCGCACAATTCAGAGGCAGGATGGTCTCCCTGTATCAACTGGCCGTAACTGTCGGTTTTCTAGGAGCTTATCTTGTCAACTACCAGTTATTGGCATATTCAGAGAGTGGAAACCACTTACCTATCGCCTGGTTAGAAAAAATAGTAGTTACAGAAGTGTGGAGAGGTATGTTAGGCATGGAGACATTACCAGCCATAATATTCTTTATTATTATCTTTTTCATACCCGAAAGCCCCAGATGGCTGATAGTAAAAGGACAAGAAAGGAAAGCCACTTATATTCTGGAAAAGATCTACAATTCATTTAAAGAGGCTGATTTCCAGCTAAACGAGACAAAATCCGTCCTTGTTTCCGAGACCCGTTCAGAATGGTCTATCCTTCTGAAACCAGGTATTCTGAAAGCAGTCATTATCGGTGTATGTATTGCTATTCTGGGACAGTTCATGGGGGTTAATGCAGTTCTTTACTACGGGCCTTCCATTTTTGAGAATGCCGGTCTTTCAGGAGGGGATTCTCTGTTCTATCAGGTTCTTGTAGGACTTGTGAATACACTGACCACTATCCTGGCACTTCTCATCATTGACAAAGTAGGACGCAAGAAACTGATATATTATGGGGTATCCGGAATGGTCGTTTCATTGATACTCATTGGCAGTTATTTCCTCTTCGGAAATGCCTGGAATATTTCCAGCCTGTTTCTGTTAGCCTTCTTTCTGTGTTATGTTTTTTGTTGCGCCATTTCCATTTGCGCTGTGATATTCGTACTTCTCTCTGAGATGTACCCTACCAAAATACGCGGATTAGCAATGTCCATTGCCGGATTCGCTCTTTGGATCGGTACCTATCTGATCGGACAGCTAACCCCCTGGATGCTCCAGAATCTTACTCCAGCCGGAACATTCTTCCTGTTCGCCATCATGTGTGTACCGTATATGCTCATTGTCTGGAAACTCGTACCGGAAACTACCGGAAAGTCTCTGGAGGAGATTGAAAGATACTGGACCCGTTCGGAACGGTAAAATAGACCTTATTAAATAAAAAACTAACAATTATGGATTTAAAAAAATTAGCAAACCAATACAAAGACGAACTACTGAATAATGTTCTTCCATTCTGGTTAGAGCATTCTCAGGATCACGAATTCGGTGGCTATTTCACTTGTCTGGATCGTGAAGGCAACGTATTCGATACAGATAAATTTATTTGGCTGCAAGGACGCGAAGTTTGGTTATTCTCAATGCTTTACAATAAAGTTGAGAAAAAACAGGAATGGCTGGATTGCGCTATTCAAGGCAGTGAATTTCTAAAGAAATACGGACATGATGGAAACTATCATTGGTATTTTTCTTTGGATCGGGCAGGTAATCCTCTGGTAGAACCATACAACATCTTTTCCTATACATTTGCTACAATGGCTTTCGGGCAACTCAGTCTGGCTACAGGCAATCAGGAATATGCTGACATTGCAAAGAAAACGTTCGATATTATTCTCTCAAAGGCAGATAATCCGAAAGGTAAATGGAACAAAATCCATCCGGGCACACGTAATCTGAAAAATTTCGCCCTCCCGATGATCCTTTGTAATCTGGCACTTGAAATAGAACACTTGTTGGACAAAGAGTATCTGGAAAAAACAATAGAGACTTGTATCCATGAAGTGATGGAAGTATTCTATCGCCCGGAGCTAGGAGGAATTATTGTTGAAAACATAGGAGTGGACGGCAATCTCGTAGACTGTTTTGAAGGACGGCAAGTGACTCCCGGACACGACATCGAAGCGATGTGGTTTATCATGGATTTAGGAAAACGCCTGAATCGCCCTGATCTAATCGAAAAGGCAAAAAATGTAACCTTGACGATGATTAACTACGGATGGGACAAAGAATATGGTGGCATCTACTATTTTATGGACCGCAAAGGTTGCCCTCCCCAACAACTGGAATGGGACCAAAAACTTTGGTGGGTACACATTGAAACACTTATTTCCCTACTAAAAGGTTACCAATTGACAGGTGACAAACAATGTATGGAGTGGTTCGAGAAAATACATGAGTATGTATGGACGCACTTCAAAGATGCTCAATATCCTGAATGGTTCGGTTACTTAAACCGCCAGGGAGAAGTACTTCTGCCACTTAAAGGAGGCAAATGGAAAGGCTGTTTCCATGTCCCCAGGGGCTTATATCAATGCTGGAAAGTACTAGAAGAATTACAATAAATCTAATACCCAAAAACTTTTTTATTAACCAATTAAATTTTATCTTATGATGGAACAATGCTTTAAGCAAAAAAGTAGTTTCCGAACAATCAGAATCATACTATTCTCATTGTCGATGCTTTTTGCGTATGCCACAAATGGCTATGCCCAGAACATGGTTAGGGGAGTCGTCACAGACGTGACCGGTGATCCGTTGCCAGGAGTCAGCGTCGTTGTCAAAGGTACGACCACAGGTACCACTACCGATATTGACGGTAGATACTCTATCAATGCATCCAACACTGCCACTCTTGAATTCTCATACATCGGTATGAACAAACAAGAGATAAAAGTGAACGGACGCAGTACGATCAACATCATCTTAAAAGAAGATGTCGCTAATTTGGACGAAGTTGTAGTAGTAGGTTATGGAACACAAAAGAAAGCTCACTTAACCGGATCTGTAGCCACGGTATCTCAAAAAGATATGTTGAAAACAACTGCCAGTAATATGTCACAAACATTAGTCGGTAAGTTGCCCGGCCTTATTACCCAACAATCACTCGGACAACCAGGATCGGATGATGTTTCCATATTAATCCGTGGTTATTCTTCATTCAGCGGTTCAGGTACGGTACTTGTTTTAGTTGATGGAGTAGAACGAGCTATGGGACAAGTAGACCCGAATGACGTGGAGTCTGTTACCATCCTAAAAGACGCTGCATCTTGTGCCGTTTATGGTATGAAGGCAGCCAACGGAGTTGTGCTGGTAACAACCAAACATGGGCAAGAAGGTAAAACAGATATCACCTACAGAGGCAGTATGACTCTATCGCACGCTACCACTCTGCCTAAAATGATGAACGGAACCCAATATATGCAATGGTATAATCTGGCTCGCAAACTAGACAATAATGGCGTAGATAATCCATATTTTACCGACGAAGAAATTGCGGCAACTTATAACGGAGACCCTACCGATGGATTTGAAAATACAGACTGGACCTCCGACTTATATAAGACTACCCTTATGCACCAACACAATCTGTCTATAAACGGAGGCAGCAATAAGGTCAGATATTTCATCAGCGGCGGCTATTTACATCAAGATGGTATTATTAAAGGCAACAAAAACGAACGCAGCAATTTCCGTTCAAATATTGATGTACAAGCGACCAAAGACATTAAAGTGTCACTAAATACCGCAGCATTAATCAAAGATTATTATCAGCCGGGAGGATACTCTTATGGCAATCAACAAGCCTATAGTATTTTCCATCAGTTGCTTTACTCTATACCTTTTGTTCCGAAAGAGTATGAAGGTTATCCTACTTCGGCATACCGAGGCGCAACCAGCGCAGCCAATCCGATCTATGGATCTGCAAATTCAGGATTCCAGGAATCTCGCAGAGTCAGAATAGAAAGTTCCGCAAATGTCGAATATACAGCCCCATTCCTGAAAGGTTTGAAAGCAAATATGTTCATCAGTTGGGACTGGCAAGACCTGGCAAGTAAAACATTTGCTTATGCATATTCTGTCAATGCCTATGATTCTTCCACCAAAAGCTACAGCTATGTACAAAGTGCAAATCTGCTGGCAGATGGTAACCTATATCAGGGTGACCAAAAATCACAACAAGTAATATTACGTCCGACTATTTCATATAACAACAAATTCGGACTTCATGATGTAGGAGCCCTTTTCCTCTACGAACAAACTCAGGTAAAAAGCTCTGCACTGAATGCTAGTCGTACGGATTACGACTTATTCGATTTACCCGAAATATCTTTGGGAGATGCCCAAACTGCAACTAATAGCGGTTCTTCTGGGAAAAGTGCTTACGCCGCTTATGTAGGTCGTCTAAATTATGCCTACGCCAATAAATACCTGGCCGAAGCATCTTTCCGTTACGACGGTTCTTATAAGTTTGCCAAAGGACACCGTTGGGGATTCTTCCCTTCAGTTTCTTTAGGATGGGTGATGTCGGAAGAAGACTTTTTCAAAGACGCACTTCCTAAAATAGACTATTTTAAACTCAGAGGTTCGTTTGGTATTCTAGGTAGCGACAACGTTAGTGCTTTCTTGTACAGAAAATCCTACTCTTATACTAATAATGGAGTAGTATTTGGCAGTACACCTAACACTCAAGGAACACTTAGCAACACAGTAGCTTATCCAAATGAACGACTGACTTGGGAAAAAACAAAATCATATAACTTAGGTTTCGATCTTAGTGCCTGGAACGGTTTGTTGGGAGTTGAGTTTGATGTATTCTACAAATATACATACGACATTCTTCAAAGTGTTAGTAATATCTATCCTCCTTCTTTAGGTGGACACTACCCAAGTTCTGAAAATACAGGAACATTTGATAACCGCGGATTTGAAATTGCACTGAAACATCGCAATCGTATAGGAGAATTCAGTTATAGTTTGAATGGCAACTTATCTTACGCTCATAACCGTATCTTAAGCAGAACACAGGCGGATAACACATTACCCTGGCAAAGTGTTCTCGGATCATCAGTCGGTGAATTATGGGGATTAAAAGCATTAGGGTTGTATCAGAGTGAAGAAGAGATTGCCAATTCACCTCAAGTATCATGGAATACACCACGAGTAGGAGACATTAAATATGCCGATATTAACGGCGATGGAAAGATCGATTCCAACGACCGAATCAAAATATCACGTGGCATCCGCCCGGAAATGATGTTTGCACTAATGGCTGACGCTAATTACAAAGGCTTCGATTTATCTGTTCAGTTTCAAGGAGCGGCACTTTGTGATAAAATGCTTCAATACTCATGGCAAGACTTAAATGGCGCAACAGATATGACCCCTATGACAAGACCCTGGTATGCAAATTGGGACAACGCTCCTCTTTATCTGGTAGAAAACAGTTGGCGACCCGATCATACAAATGCGGAATATCCTCGTCTGACTGTCAGCAGTGTATCTCATTCAAACAATGCCCAACAATCGGATTTCTGGAAAAGAAATGGTGCGTATTTACGTTTGAAGAACGTGACTTTAGGATATACGCTTCCTAAAGCCTGGACCAACAAGATGGGATTGTCAAACATCAGAGTTTATGCTAACGGGACTAACCTACTGACATTTACCGATTTCAAGTATATCGACCCGGAAAGTACAAATGTAGCAACAGGATATTATCCACAACAACGTACATTCAGTTTTGGTATAGATGTTAGATTTTAAAACAAATAGTTAATATGAAAAATATAAAAAAATACATTATAGGCATAGCAGCTAGCATTTGCTTGACACAATGTGATGTACTGGACGTAGATCCTACTGGCTGGTACAGCGAGAATGTAGCATATTCCTCACTGGAAAATGTAGACCTTTACGTCAAAGGGCTATATAGCGTGCTATATGATAATGCTACTATCAATATAGATTCTTACTGCTTAATGGACGATGGAGCTACAGATCTGTTAAAATACTCTTGGTATGGAGTGAACGGAGGTGCCATGAATAAATTCTTTTATCAGACGAATTATGTCACCGAAACGAGCAACTTCCGCTCCAACTGGAGTGGTATGTATACCCGTATCCGTCAACTCAACGAATATTTCTATGACCGAAGCAAAGGTTATGGAGATAACTTAGATCAGGATGAAATGAAAAAGCGTACAGCAGAGGTTCGTTTCTTACGTGCATTTGCTTACCAGGAACTGGTGCTCCGTCATGGCGGAGTTATCCTGCGTACTGATGAAGATTATGTAGACGGACCTGACGAAAGAGCTAAAGCACGTTCATCTGAATCAGATTGCTGGGATTTCATTATCAACGAATACACCCAGGCAGTACAAGACCTTCCGGAAAACTGGACAGGTACCAATGTGGGGCGTATTACCAAAGGAGCCGCTTACGGAATGAAAGCACGTGCGGCCCTTTATGCTAAACGCTGGGGGGATGCGATAGATGCCTGCAATGAAGTATTAAAATTGAATTACAGTTTATTGCAAGGAACGACTGCCAATGATTACTACAAAATATTCACCTCAGTCAATAATAGTGAGCTAATCCTTCCGGTTTACTTCCAACAGGGAAAGAACGCCAAGCAACATTCTTTTGACATCTACGTGTGTCCACCATACGACTGGAAAGCAGCCGGTGTTACAGAAGGAAGTGTAGGTGCGGCAGTCACTCCATCTGATGAATACGCTTCCTCTTTCGATATCAAAGTAAACGGTAGCTACCAATCTTTTGACTGGAGTAATCTCAGTTCCTACAACAATGCTCCATTTACCAATCGCGAACCACGTTTTTACGCCTCCATTCTTTATAATGGAGCAACATGGAAAGGACGTACTCTCCAGTTGTATGTAGATGGAAATGACGGATATATGGATTTTGCTACAACCGGACAAGATAATGTGCACAAATCAACAACAGGTTATCTGATTCGTAAGTTCGCTTCTGATGATACCAATATCAACTTTAGCAGCATTTTGAGTGGACAATACTGGATAGAAATGCGTTTAGCTGAAATTTACTTGATTCGTTCGGAAGCATATGCACGACAAAACGAGTTTGGAAAAGCCTATGCTGATCTGAAAACGATCCGTGACCGCGTCGGACTGCCGGAACTCGCCCAACAAAATAATTGGAGTGATTATCTGGAAGATCTGTCTAAAGAACGTATTTGTGAACTTGGAATGGAAGGACACCGATATTTCGACCTGATCCGTTGGGGAATCGCCGTAAGAACACTTGATCATAAACGTCTGCACGGCGTTAAGATAACACAGGCCGGTGGCAGTTTCAGTTACGCACGAGTAGAATGCGATACACAAGACCGTTTATTCCCTGAAAAATATACAATTTTCCCTATTCCATACACAGAACTTCAAGACAACACACTCTGTGAACAAAATGAACTGTGGAAATAATAATTATTTAATAAGAGAAAAATTATGAAAATAAAATATCTATTCACCGGGGTACTAATATCAATGCTAGCCTTCATGAGCTGCGAGGACCCGGACGATCTGGCAAGGACAGGCAGCGAAAATGTTACAGGACTAACCATAACCGGATGCTTAGCTTCTGATGAAAGTACCACATATAGTGCTATCGTAGACGAGGCAAGTAATACAATTACCATACAAGTTCCTTATTATATTTCAGATACGGAAAAAATACAAGGTGACCTGACACAAATGAAAGTTTCAGCCAGCCTGCCTGTAGGAGCAAAATTCTCCCCCAGCATTTCCGGCATTCGTGATCTGGTCAGTGGTTTCCAATCAACATTAGTCAAAGAAGATGGAAGCAAAATTACTTATACATTTAAGGCTGCTTATGTGAAATCAAAATTAGCCAGTATTAGTAAAGTAGAACTGACAGACTATTCACGTGCAACAATACGTATCGTCGAACCTGAGAGTACGGGTGGTACAGGAAAAATCATCATCTATAAAACCTCTTCAGCTATTGATGCAGCCTTGAAGTCTGCGGCATTAACAGTCTCTCCATGGGCTACTATCGAATCATCATCATTGGATCCGGCAACCGGCATTATAGATTTAAGTAACCAACCGACTATAACCGTTATTGCACAAAATGGAACAGACAAAACAGTCTATCAGACTAGTCTGGAACTCCCGGATCTATTACCTCAGGGAGTGGGCTATACAGCTTCATTATTTGGTTTCCAAATCTATACAGATGACACACATGGATTTGAGGTTGGAGCGAACCGTACAATGGCTGTTATTGACGACTATCTAATTATCAGTAATAGCACTGATTACAATAAAATGATTGTAATGGATCGTTATAACGGCAAAGTACTTGATGTAAAAGTCAACACTACAGGTATTGATGCAGGCCGCTCCATCCATGCTATTACCAGTGATGATGCTGGACATTTAGTAGCTATGGCATACACTAGTACTTTAGACGCCAATGTTACCGACCCAAACGTACGTGCCTGGGTTTGGCCTAACGGCATCGAGAATGCACCTAAGAGCATCGTTTATGCAAATATTAATGGGAGTACATTCGCCAATGCTCCTGTAGGCATTAATGGAGTCAAAAAACTAGAGCTTGGACGCACAATCTGCGTCAAAGGTGATCTGACTTCAGGGGATGCAATTATTGCCACATCAACCAAAAATGTACCACGTGCGGTTTTCCTTATGTTCAAAGATGGTGCAATGCAAGGCAACGCTTATGTAGAATGGGGCGGAGGAGCATCAGTCTCCATGTGGAACGCAACTAAAGTCATTCCATTGACAAATACTTCTCCACTAGGATATATTTGGGCCAGTGCCAACTTCCGGCAAGCAATTAATTACACTCCTATAGGCACAGGCGCACGCGCCATAGATTTCTCACTTCCAACATCACATTGGTGGTCCGGTAGCGCTACATATGATAAGAATGTCCGGGGAATAGGATATGTTGAATTTAACGGTACATGTTTGTTAGGCGTTCAAAATGGTCTGTCAAGCAATGGGGTTTGGTCCCACCGCCTATATGTATCCAACATCACGAATAATCCCGGAACTTCAGCAATGGCTAATGGCTTTATCTTCGATTCACGTGAAGGAAGTACAACAGGAACAGGCAGTATCCCCGGAACGGGGTATGCGGTAACTGGTATGACATCTTCAGCCTCGTTCGTTTCTGGCAAACAGGTACTTGGTACCAACGTTGATGAAACAGGAGATGTTGTATTCGGTCGAAGTGCTGATGGCAATGCCGTTCAGGTCTATATGTTGACTACGGATCAGGGACTATTTGCTTATGAAATTACCAGATTCAATTTATAAATGAAAATTTAAATATCATTTAAGATCATCTATAAACTACTCAGTAACAGTTGGCAATTACATATGAATAATTGCACAACTGTTGCTAAGTAGTTATTAAAGTCACTAGATTATAATTAAAAAAATCCGATGGTACAATTTTTCCAAGAAATACAAGAGCAACCGCAAGCACTTCTGCAGACGGCAAACTTCTACAAAAGCGTAGAAGGAAAATCCGTTTTGTCACAAATTTCAGAATTATGGTGTTCCGGCAAATATAGAAATATTCTGTTAACCGGTATGGGCAGTTCTTACTTCATCGCTAACGCAACTGCTTCTCTACTTAATTCATATAAAATCCCGGCATATGCTCTGAACGCAGGAGAATTATTGCATTATCAAATTTCATTAATTAGTCCAGAATCGTTGATTATATGTATTTCGCAATCAGGAGAAAGCTATGAAGTAATCAAACTAATAGAAAAGTTATCTTCAAACATCACAGTTCTTTCTATTTGTAATGAAAAAGATAGCAGTTTAGTCAAATTCTCTCGCTATAGCCTATTGTGCAAAGCTGGAAAGGAAGAAAAAACGTCAACAAAAACATTCATAACCTGTTATCAAGTAGCATATTTACTGGCAATGAAGTTATGCAATCAAGAAATCGACAGCACCCAATGGCATAAACTCAGTAAAATTATTGAGAACATGGTCAATGGAAATACTCCATGGATGTCGAAAGCTATTGAACTGATAGACGGCTCCACTTTTGTGCAATTAATAGGACGGGGACCAGTTTTTGCAGCTGCCAGCCAGAGTGCATTGATGTTCATGGAAGCAGCGCATACGCCTGCATCAGCTTTATTAGGTGGTGAATTCAGGCATGGCCCGTTAGAAATGGTAAAGAAAGGATTCATAGCCATTCTATTTGCACACTCGCAATCAGAAACCTACGAACAATCACTATCTTTAGTAAAAGATATCCTTAAATATGAAGGAAAAGTTATCTTTATCACCGATTCAAACTTAGTGTTTGAAAATGATAATTTATGTGCCATTACTATCCCAAGCACTAATGCTGAGTTATTTACAATCCCCTGTATAGTTCCTGTACAACTTCTTATAAATACATGGGCAACCAAATGCGGAATAATACCAGGAGAATTTACACATGGTGCCAAAATAACATCAATCGAATAAACTATGAGAATTGTGTATCCAAAGAAAATTGCAATTGGAGTCGATATTGGCGGGACTAAAATAAAAGCCGGACTTGTCGATATTAACGGACAGATAATCGGTATCCCCGAATCTATCCGGACTTTAGCGCACGAACCCGGTGAAATGATTATTGAGCAATTGACTCTATTAATCCGAAGAATGATACAACAAGCCGATGGAGCAGAATTAATCGGCATCGGTTCTACCGGTCCATTAGATATCAACAAAGGCATCATTCTCGAATGCAATAACCTTCCAACGTTACACAATTACCCTTTACACAAAAAAATAGAATCAACTTTCGGACTTCCGGTCAAACTGGATAATGATGCAAATGCAATGATGTTAGGAGAAGCCCTATGGGGAGCCGGAAGAAACCTAAATTCAATACTAGGAATCACTCTTGGCACAGGCTTAGGAGCAGCTATAGTGGTAAACAGAAAAATTATTCGTGGAGCTACCGGTTGTGCCGGAGAAATCTGGCTGTCTCCATACAAAGAAGGAATGATAGAAGATTATGTATCGGGAACTGGAATATCAAATTTATATCAGAGAATTACAAAAAGAAAGATTTCAGGAGAAGAAATCAGTAAATTAGCCCGGGAAGGAGACATCAACGCATTAAAAGCATGGAAAGAGTTTACCCAGGCATTAGCTTATGCCCTTTCCTGGACTGTTAATATCGTTGATCCGGAAGTCGTAATTATCGGAGGCTCAGTTATGCATTCATCAGATATATTTTGGGATTCAATGGTATCTTTATTTAAAAAGTACATTTGTCCGCAAACTGCTGCAAGCATCCAGTTAAAGCCAGCAGGTTTAAAAGATAATGCCGGATTTATGGGTGCAGCAGCTTTAATGTTTGTAGAATAAATTGTTATGAAAAAATTACTTATACTCTATCCGTTTCTATTGTTTTGCTTGATAAGCAAAGCAGATAACCAGTTGAAATTAACCAATTGGGAAATAAAAAGTACAACCGAAATAAGCGAAAATGCGGAAAAAGTATCTATGCCTTCATTCCAAGCTACCGACTGGTATGAAGCCACAGTACCGACTACTGTTTTGAATGCATTAGTGAAACAGAACGTTTATCCTGATCCCAGAATCGGCATGAACAACTTTCTAATTCCTGATGTCTCTGATGAGTTTAATAAAAAAATGGACTTAGCTAAATACAGTTACCTGGGCAATGGAAAAAATCCTTGGCAGGAACCTTATTGGTATCGCACGACCTTCACTTTGCCTAAGCAATATAAAAACAAAAAAATATGGCTGAACCTCAATGGAATTAACTATCGTGCAGACGTATGGATTAATGGACATCAAATAGGGAAAAAAGAAGATGTAGTAGGCATGTTCCGCCGCTTCAAATTCGATATAACCGATTATATCCAGCCCACACAGAACTGTATTGCTATAAAAATATATCAAGTGGACCATCCCGGAACTCCTAACCCCGGAACACAATTTATAGCCTTTGGGCCTAACCGTGGTACGGCTTCCGATTTGTTCAAAGATGAAACATTAAAATTCACAGGTGGTTGGGATTGCGCCCCTGTAGTGCGTGACCGGAATATGGGTATTTATCAGTCCGTCACCCTGGAAGCAACCAGCCAGGTCACTATTGAAGACCCATATATTATCACTACTCTACCCCAAAAAGATACAACAGTTGCTGACATTACAATCAAAGCGACTGTACACAATCATTCGGATAAGATGATAAGCGGTAAAGTTAAAGCAACAATTCGCCTTATCAACGAATTAGTTTATCCGAGTTACACACGTAAACTGGCTGGAAGCATGAAACCGATAAGCGTAACTCTGCCTGTCACAATGCTCCCCAATGAAAGTAAAGAAATAATATTATCTCCCCAGAAGTTTTCCGTCTTATCTATACAGAACCCATACTTATGGTACCCAAACGGATATGGAGAGCAATATATGCACAGTCTCGATTTATCATTCGACATGAATAATGGGAAATCGTCCGATCGGGAGAAGGTAAACTTCGGAATTCGCGAAGTAACTTCGGAATTAATGAAAAACGGGGAAGAATATGGTCGTGTATTCTTTATCAATGGCAAACGCATCTTCTGTAAAGGGGGATGGATACAACCGGATGTACTTCTCGACGACTCACCCAAACGAATTTATGACCAGGCACGATTAATGGCAAATGCCAACATTACTTTGATCGGCAGTGAAGATATGCCTTCCCCTTCCGAAGATTGGCTAGATAGCTGGGATAAATACGGACTGATGAACTGGCATGTATTTTATCAATGCTACCGAATGTTCCCGGGACGTGACAACCAGCATAATCCTCTCAACAATGACTTAGCTATCGCTTGCGTGAAAGACATGGTCAAAAGATACCGTAATCATCCCTGTATCATTGCATGGTTCGGAGTTAATGAAGTGTTGGTAGATGAAGAATTGTATCATCCGACCAAAGAAGCCGTATTAAGCCTCGACACGACACGCCCCTACATACCGACTACCAGTATCAGTTGGGACGTAGACAAACTAACTCCTTATTTAAAACCGGACTTACCAACCGGTACTACCGATGATGGCGCTCCCGACTATAACTGGGCACCCTCCGATTACTACTTCGACAAAGTAGAAGAGGTTTATCTGCAAATGTTCAGAAACGAATTAGGCATGCCTTCCGTACCTGTATACGAAAGTTTGAAAAAGTTTATACCTACCATTGATAAGCCACTCGACCGGAGAAATCCGATTTATCCATTAGACAGTATATGGGCGGAACACGGAGCATGGGACACCAATAACTTCTGCTATCGTGCATACGACAATGCAATCCGAACCTTCTATAGCGACCCAGTCAGTAGCGAGGATTATGCATATAAAGGCCAGCTAGTAAGTTCAGAAGGGTATCGTGCCATGTTTGAGGCAGCCAACCACCGGATGTGGGATATCACAACAGGGATAATGATCTGGAAACTAAACTCTTGTTGGCCCGATGTATGCTGGCAAATTTATGATTGGTATCTGTCGCCCAATGCTTCTTACTATTTCTCAAAGAAAGCAATGGAGCCCATTCATATTCAAATGAATGCAAATACGAACCGGATTTCTGTGATAAATGCTACTCATCAAGAACTTAAATCTGTTGTAGCCAAAGCCAGAATCATAGACTATTCAATGAAAGAATGCTGGGCATACACAGATACCATATCCGTGGGCGCCGACCAATATAAAGAATTAGAAACCGTACCTCAACGAGGTGACCTTTCTGCTGTATATTATATAAAGCTGGAATTAGAAGACTTAAACGGAAATCTTATTTCTGAAAACTTATACTGGCGTTACTCACAACATCAAAATTTCTATTGGCTGGTAAATATGCCTAAAGTTACATTAAAGCAAGATTTAAAACTTCAAAAACAAGAAAAAGAGTATCAGATCACGCTTACTTTAACGAATGACTCTGATAAATTATCCTTTTTCAACCACTTAATGATACAAAGAGAAAAAACAAAAGAAGTCGTAAATCCGGTATTCTGGAGTGATAACTTCATTTCATTGTTCCCTAATGAGACCCGTACCATCACTGCGACAGTATCCATAGAGGATTTACATGGAGAAAATCCTATAATTATTATTAAATAACTAATAAAACCAAGAAACATGAAACTATTACTTACAACCTTGGCAATAGTCTATCTAAGTTTGTTCATGAGCCTGCAAGCACAAGAACAGGTACGGGTTATCCCCTATCCTGCTGAAGTCACCATGCAAGCAGAAACGTGTAAACTCAAATCGGGTCAGAAAATCCACTATCTGGATGCCAGTTTATATAAAGAAGCAGCATTCCTTGAAAAGAAACTCGCTGATTTAAACTATAAAATGAAAGTAATCCCCGGCAAAAAAGCTGCGAAAGGAATCAACTTATCATTAAACAATAGACTGCAAAACAAAGAGGGCTATCAGCTGATTATCGCCCCCAAACAGGTCCTAATCAAAGGAGGAAGTCCAGCTGGAGTTTTCTATGGTATTCAAACGCTATTACAGCAGTTAACCAACGGAGATCTAAGATGTGGAACGATAGAAGACGCCCCGCGTTATGAATGGAGAGGATATATGCTTGATGAAGCACGTCACTTTTCCGGCGAAAAAAGGGTAAAACAAATCCTTGACCTGATGGCATATTATAAGATGAATCGCTTCCATTGGCATCTGACAGACGCACAAGGATGGAGAATCGAAATTAAACAATACCCTAAACTGGCAACTATAGGAGGAGAAGGTTGCCATAGTGATCCGGATACACCGGCACAATATTATACACAAGAGCAGATCCGTGATATCATAGCATATGCCAAAGAACGTCATATTGAAATTATACCCGAAATAGACATGCCCGGACATGCCACAGCAGCCAATAAAGCTTACCCGGAATACTCAGGCGGAGGAACGGAAGAACATCCGGAATTCACTTTTAACGTCGGCAAAGAAGAAACTTATACTTATCTGACTAATATACTAAAAGAAATAGCTGCCTTATTCCCTTCTCCATATTTACATATCGGAGGCGACGAAGTAGCTTACGGAATCAAGGCATGGGAAACAGACCCACATGTACAAGCACTATTGAAACGCGAAGGGTTACAAACTGTAAAGGAAGCAGAACGCTACTTTATGCATAGAATGACAGATGTAGTAAACTCACTAGGTAAAACTTTAGTCGGTTGGGATGAACTTCTCGACTTGAATGTAAAGCAAGATAATACTATCATTATGTGGTGGAGACATGATAAACCCGATTACCTGCGCAAATCACTGACCAAAGGATATTCGACTATCATGTGTCCGCGCAAACCGCTTTATTTTGACTTCGTACAATATAAAGACCACAAATGGGGACGAATCTGGGACGGATTCTGCCCAATAGAAGATGTATATGCTTTCCCCGACAAATGGTTTGCCGAATGGGGAGTGTCAGCCTCTGACCTCTCACATGTCAAAGGCATACAGGCCAATACATGGACGGAACTAATGCATACTAAAGATCGGGTAGATTTCATGATCTTTCCCCGCCTCTGCGCACTGGCAGAATCAGCTTGGTCCGCACCGACAGTCAAAGACTACGACAAGTTCCTGTCACGTATGGAAGATGCATTCACCTTATTTGATAAGCTGAATATTTATTACTTTGATTATCGTAATCCTCAGCACCATCCGGAACCGGCTGGGCCTGTCATCAAAAAGAAAGAAAAAATACAAATGGATTTCCGTGACTAAAAAAAGAAATGCTACATGAAGATTCTTATCTACTTTTTAATAATTGTACTGTGGAGCATCAATATGGAGGCAAAAGTCAAATTGCCTCCACTACTTAGTGACAATATGGTCTTACAGCAAAAAAGCAATGTACGAATCTGGGGAAAAGCGACTCCAAATTCTACTGTTGTAGTAACTCCTTCATGGGCAAATAAGGAAGTCAAAACCCATGCTGACGAAAAGGGGTGTTGGGAATTACAGATCACAACGCCTGCTGCCAGTTTCGAAGAATATACATTAACACTGACGGATGGAGAACAATCTGTCACTTTGCAGCACCTCCTGATCGGAGAAGTCTGGTTATGTGCCGGACAATCAAATATGGTAATGCCTTTGAACGGATTTGATTATTGTCCCATAAGCGACTCCAATAATGTCATAGCAGATGCTCCCAATCATCCGGGAATACGAATGGTAACCATAAAGCCGACAGTAAAACTATCTCCGCAGGAGTATGCAGAAGGAAGCTGGCAGCAACCAACTACGGAAAATGCTCCGAAGTTTAGTGCAGCCGCCTATCATTATGCATTAACTTTACAACGGACCTTACAGATTCCTATAGGAGTTATCACCTGTGCATGGGGAGGCTCAAGAGTAGAAGGTTGGCTACCTAAAGAAATACTACAAACCTACAAAGATGAAGACCTGACTTTAATAGGAAGTGACAAGACACCAGTCTATTTACAATCGATGTTAATGTATAATGGAATTTTATACCCCTGTCACAAATATACAATAAAAGGTTTTATCTGGTATCAAGGAGAAAGTAATGTAAGAAGTAGCAGAACATACGCCGAACGCCTAGCTACAATGGTAAAACATTGGCGATCAATATGGAAACAAGGAGACCTGCCTTTCTACTATGTTGAGACAGTCCCATTTGCCTGTGAATATAAAGAAGATGGCTACATAGGAGCATTATTGCGGGAAGCTCAACAAAAGGCGCTTTCACTCATTCCCAATAGTGGTATGATCGGAACAAACGACTTAGTAGAGACATACGAAGCTCCTCAAGTGCATCCTCACAATAAAAAAGGGATTGGAGAACGCCTCGCATATATGTCCTTGAATAAGACATACGGATATCAGGGAATAGAATCCGAATATCCATCTTATAAAAGCATGAAAATCAACGGAGAGACAATTGAAATCTCCTTTTCCCATGCAGAAAAAGGATTAAGCCCCTGGATGAATATCTCCGGATTTGAGATTGCAGGTTCAGATAAAGTCTTTTATCCGGCAGAGGCCTCTTTAAATCAGAAGGATCATACAGTAATTGTCAAATCCCCAACAGTCAAATCTCCCGTTGCCGTTCGTTACTGTTTTCGGAATTTCCTGAAAGGAAATCTGATTAATACACGCAATCTGCCGGTCAGACCATTTCGCACAGATAAGTGGTAATAAAAACATAAAATAAATGATGAAAAGAATATATTATACATATCCGGTTTTATTAGTCTGGCTTGTGTCGACATTGTTGCCACAATTTTGTATAGCTATGCCTAATGAACAGAAAGAAAACAATGATGTGGTCATAGAGAACGCGGAAATGCGTCTAATTATTAGCAATGACGGAAAAGCACGCAGCCTGATACACAAAGCTACGGGAGAGGAATGTCTGATAACAAATGCAGATGTACCTTTATGCGCTATTACCCAATACCGTCCTTACGATAATGAAAACTTCCTAATGTTTCCTGCAAAGCCACGCACCTTCCCAGCCAATAAAATTGAACGTAACGGAAATGAATTACGTATAGAATTTCAGGATACCTATGACATTGCCATCATAGAGTTAAATATCACAGATTATTATATAGGTTTCACTCTGAAGCAAATTGATTATCGTATCGAAGATTTTGGGGTAAAACGCAAAACTGAAATAGATGAAATCTCATTATTACAATTACCAGTACGTAAACGTGAGAACTTTGGTGAGTGGCTGAATGTATCATGGGATGAACAGACAGCCATATGCCTGCTAGGCACCCATCCGACCACCTATATCGATGCTTTTGCAAACAAGGAATATACTACGATGTATGCAGGACTTGATTTTCAAGTGAAACTATTCAATTCCGGTGCAGCACTGATTACTACTTCAAAAGAAAAACTGCTAACCTGTATTGATAAAGTAGAACGTGACTATCATATGCCTTTAGGAGTAGAAAGTCGCCAACGTAAAGAATATCAGTACTCCTATTATGAGCTACGTGATGTCACGACTAAAAATATAGATGAACATATTGCATATGCTCAAAAAGGTGGTTTCAAATCCATTGTCGTCTATTATGTTGATTTCGCCAAAGCTTGCGGACATTATGAATGGAGAAAAGAATATCCGAATGGAATGAAAGATTTACAGGAAATCACTAATAAAATCAAAGCAGCAGGCATGATACCCGGCATTCATATTCATTATTCCAAAGTAGCAGTGAATGACCCATATATCAACAACGGCATACCGGACTCCCGCACCAACCATGTACGCGAATTTATTCTCTCGGAACCATTAGATGATTCAAGTACTATCATCACTATAGAAGGTAATCCGGAAGGCGTACGTATGGAGAAAGGACGACGTCTCCTGCAAATTGACAACGAGCTTGTCACTTATGAGAACTATACCACCGAACCACCATATCAATTTACGGGATGTGTACGGGGAGTATTTAACTCAAAAGCAGCCTCACATGACAAAGGACAACATTTCAGACTATTGGATGTAGATGACTGGCCCCTGTTTATCCGTGTCAACCAAAATACAGGAATCCAAAAAGAGATTGCCGAACGTTTAGGAAAAATCTACCACGAAGCAGGCTTTCGTTTTGTCTATTTTGATGGTGCGGAAGATGTACCGATGCCTTATTGGTATAATGTCTCCCGCTCTCAGATGATAGTATACAACGAAATGAAACCAACTCCATTATTTGCAGAAGGAGCATTGAAATCACATTATGGATGGCATATTTTAAGTCGTGGGAATGCTTTCGATATATTCCCTCCGGAACGTATCCGTCCGGCAATGAAGAAGTATACACTTCGATGTGCAGAGCAGATAGCCAAAGATTTTACTTCTGTCAATTTCGGATGGGTGAATTACTTGGCTCCCAACGACAAGACAATAGGCATGCAACCAGACATGTATGAATATATTTGCAGCAAAGCTGTCGCATGGAATTCTCCCATATCATTAGTTGGCAATTTAAAAGAGTTACAGAATCATCCTCGTACGGAAGATAACCTGAGAGTTATCAAAATGTGGGAAGAAGTAAAACTTCAAGGTGTCTTGACAGACAAACAGAAAGAATTACTCAAAAATCCCGAACAAGAATATCTTCTGATGAAAGATAAAAAAGGAAATTATCAGTTATACCCCTATCGTCAAATAACCAAGGATGACGAAAAGCCAATCCGGGCATTCATTTTCCAGAAAGCAGGAAGGACTTGTATCATTTATTGGCATATGAACGGTACAGGGCAACTCACTCTTGATATAGAAAAAAACAAGCTGTCTTTGATGAATGAGAGTGGTAAAAGAATACCTATCCGGTCAGCAGGAAGCAAAAGTATCCTCCCCGCAGCAGGGCGTCTCATATTGGAAACCGCTCTTCCACAAGAGGAAGTAATAAAATTATTCAGAAAAAGCATCGAAATTATTAAATAGAAATTATTCATCCTAATCTTTTGTATATGAGAAATATGATAACCAGTATTATTAGCATATTATGCTATTTACAATGTTTTGGAACTTTATCAGCCTCAGTGACTGCTAAAAATGAAAATGGAAACTTTGTATTAAAAAACAAGAATGTTGAATTAGTGTTTGCCAACGGAAAAGAATTCTTATTCAAGGAATTCCGCATGGATGGCATGAACATATTGCCTGTAAATGGAAGTACAACACATCCGTGGCAACTAATCTATCGGGGGCCCAACGGAGAGAACCCGACCTTAATGCCCCGATGGGGCGAATATAAAGGAGGCGAGATACAAAAAACTCAAGATGCCTCAACATTAATATTCACCTGGCAAATGGTTATAGATGCAGGACCGACGTGTCCGGTACGCATATTAGTCACATTAGGTAAAGATGCCGAACTACCGGAATGGCGCATTGAAGCAGAAATGCCGGAAGGATGGGTGATTACAGAATCTGAATTTCCCCGTATTGCTGTAAACAGACCGGAAGGAGCAAAAGGAATTCTTCCTGTCGGATTCGGGACCGAATACACAATCGGCAATGAAGGACAACTGCAATCACGTTATCCTTCGTGTACAGGCACAATGCAATTAGTGCTGATGCATCATAAAGGAGGCACAGTCTACTTTGCCGCACAAGACAAAGGGGGATCTGGCAAAGTATTCAGAATGAAAAGTGAAGGAAAAAGTCTTGTATTTATTCAGAATGTGACAACATCCTATGCCTGGACTCAAAACAAGAAGTTCTGCATTCCTTGGGAAACAGTGATGGGATTTACCCAAAAGGGATGGCAGGACGCTGCAGTACAATGGTATCGTCCATTTACTTTCGAAACACTGTGGGGTGCAAAAACTATTTCAGAACGTCCTATAGCAGAATGGATCAAAAACGCTGATATGTGGCTACGGCCGGGAGAAGTAAATGCTGAAACAATGGAAGCAGTACGTAAAGCGATGAAATACTATGGAAAAGGAGTCGGATTGCATTGGTATTATTGGCACAATCATCGTTTCGATACTAAATATCCGGAATACTTTCCCGAAAAAGCAGGATTCAAAGAGATGATTAAAGAAACACAGGAACTTGGAGGATTTATTACTCCATATATTAACGGTCGTCTATGGGATCCAGCAACAGACAGCTATAAAACGCTTAATGGTAAAGATGCCTCTTGTCGCAAAGCTGATGGTACATTATATACAGAAGTATATAGCTCAAAGGTATTAAATACCGTAACCTGCCCATCCTCTTATATTTGGAGAGATATTCTGAAAGGAGTCAACAAACAGATATTAACTGAACTAAAAACGAACGGTGTATATATGGATCAGATAGGTTGCGCCAACAGCGAACCCTGCTATGCAACCAACCACGGACATGCACCTGGCGGTGGTGACTGGTGGCCTTTTGCCTACCGCAGTTTACTCACCGAAATGCGCACAAATCTATACAAAGAGAACCAAGCCATGACAACAGAAGAAAATGCAGAGTGCTATATTGACCTGTTTGACATGATGTTAGTTGTCAATTCTCCGCACAACAGCTATACAAAAATGGTTCCGTTGTTCCCGCTCATTTATTCTGACCGTTGCATCTATAGCGGATACACCTACATCCCTTGGCGTATCACAGACGGTTCTTTGAATTTCATGAGTATGCGTAGTCTGTTATGGGGTTCTCAGTTAGGATGGGTAGAGCCCAGTCTGTTGATGCGCCCGGACGCTAAAAGGGAAGCTAAATTTCTGAAAAATCTGACAGATTTCCGCCGTCAACAACATGATTTATTCTTGGGAGGCCGTTTTATACAGGAAATAATTCCAACTGGTGATAACCCAACGCAAGAGATACCCAACTATGAAATAACTTCGGTAGTATTAGCGGCAGAATGGGCTAGTGTATCAGGCGAACACGTATACCTTATAGTAAATATGAGTGAACAAGAACACAAGGTTACACTGCCTAATAAAAAACAAATAACCGTCAAAGCACTTGATGCGATCAGAATCAGCAAATAAACAGTCTTTGTAATCAAACAATAAATAGTACAGTAAAATGAAACAGATTATATTTATAGCAATATTATTAACATGTGCCTTCGGAGCCTGCTCAAGTGACAATGACGGCGACGAACAGTCTGCAAGCGTACAAGCACCTTCAGACATAACCATAGAAAGAATGGGAAAAACCAAAGTATTACTACGTTGGAAAGACAATAGTAATAATGAAACCGGATTCAGCATCTTATTAAGAAAAGCAGATACCAGTGAAAATATAGAAATAGCCAAGGTATCCGCAAATGTCACAGAATATACAATCGAAAATGGTCTGGAAGAAGGAAACATATACTATTTCGGAGTAAGAGCATTCTCGGCTACGAATACTTCACGTGCCATTTACGAGCTCTATCGGTTGGTAGCCCTCGGTGACGAGCCAAGCATCGCAATCATAGGAAGTATCAAAGCAAACTCAACTTGTATCAGTTCCTCTTATCAAGTGACAAACATAGCTGGACAAACCAACGTAAAATATGGTTTATGCTGGAGTACCGAAAACACACCCACTATCAATGATCAAAAGCAAAACGGACCGGAAGTTGCTGAAGACGGAAAAGTATTTCAAGTGATTCCGAATACCTTACTCGACTATGGCAAATCCTATAAAGTACGTGCCTTCCTGACAACCTCTACCGGTACTTATTACAGTGCAGAGTCGACTGTTTCCTTGGAAACAGAGCCACAAGCGATCCAATTGACATGGAATAAACTGACCAAGTCTACATTACCGGCAGAAATCGAACTGTACGAAACCACCAGTAACTTAAATGGTAGTAATTTCCATTCATGGTACGCCATTGGTGATCTCTCTACCGGTAAGGTAGAAGTACGTGTCCACATACCATCTTCTCCCGCAACCATCGACACGCAATCTGCGTCATTCAATGGAGACTGTTATTTATTGGTCAATGGAGGATACTTCTATAATGGAAACCATACAGGAATAGCTGTTATCAATTCCATTAAATCGGGCTCTGTTTCAGCCGTTCGGGGGTCACTAAAAACTGGCGATACAGAATACAACAGTATGTATAATGTGACAAGAGGAACATTCGGCGTAGATGCTTCAGGCAAGCCGAATGTTGTTTGGACAGGAACGGATGCCTCCAGCAATGTTTTCTATTTCGACCGTCCTTTGCCATCTGTCAAAGGAGAAAATAAATATGGAATTGTCACTAATGAAAATCCGACTACCGCAATTAGCTGGAGTCCTAAATATGCTTTAAGTGCAGGTCCTGTATTACTGAAAGACAAAAAAATCCCATTCGATTTTACAGAGACATCAAAGGGCACAGATTACTATCTCAGTAACTATGAAATCATTCCGTATGACATTTTCGGAGCGAATGTAACCCCGGACCGTACAGCAATCGGTTATCGTGAAGATGGAAAAGTGGTCATATTCATATGTGACGGACGTATTACCGCCAGTGGTGGAGCTACTTTAACAGAACTGGCACAAATAATGAAAGGATTAGGCTGTGTAGGAGCTATTAATCTTGATGGCGGAGGTTCTACCGGAATGGTTGTAGGAGACGAACACTTGAATGACATGACCGGAGGAAACCGGGCAGTCGTTTCTACAATTGGATTCTTCAAGAAAAATTAGCCCAATCCGGATATTCATAAAAGCTATAGCAATATACATAGTAAGTTTCTTTTTATGTATATTGCATTGCTTTTATAAACAACCATTTATTATGAAAAGACATATCATCATTTTGCTCATTACATTCTTGTGCTTGCCGGAATATCTAGAAGCTCAATTAAAATATTATGATGCTGCCGAGTTTCCATTGTATGGTAAAGCCACAAAGAATACAGAAAATCGCTACGAACGATTGCCGGATTCATTAAAGCATGTCTCTCGTAAACCGGTATGGAATTTAAGCAGAAACTCCGCAGGATTATCAATCAGATTTTGCTCCAATTCAACAACAATAGCCACCAAATGGGAGAATTTGAATAATAACCTGATGAATCATATGACACCTACCGGTACTAAAGGACTCGATCTATACACATGGGTAGACGGAGCATGGAGATTTGTGAATAGTGGGCGCCCCACCGGAAAAGTGAATCAAGCTACAATTATAGCAAATATGGAACCGGTCGAGCGAGAATATATGCTATATTTACCTCTTTATGATGGAGTAATTTCATTGTCCATCGGAATAGACGCAGAAGCATCTATATCAGTACCTCGAACGGCAATTCCAGTACGGACTAAACCAATCGTTTTTTATGGAACAAGCATTCTTCAAGGTGGCTGTGCCAATCGTCCTGGGATGGCACATACCAATATTATTTCCCGCCGTCTCAATCGAGAAATCGTCAATTTGGGATTCAGTGGAAATGCACTTTTAGACTACGAAATAGCCGAAGTAATGTCCTCAGTAGATGCAGGAGTGTATGTACTAGACTTCGTCCCTAATGCTTCCTCCGATCAGATATATGAGAAGATGGAAACCTTCTATCGCATACTTCGGGATAAGCATCCACGCACTCCGATTATATTTATTGAGGACCCCGTATTCACTCATGCTCTGTTCGACAAGAAAATAGCTATCGAAATAAACAAAAAGAATAAAGCCGTCAACAGTGTCTTCAAATCTCTAAAAACAAAAGGTGAAAAGAATATATACATGATTTCTTCCGAAAAGATGCTTGGAGAAGATGGAGAAGCAACAGTAGACGGTATTCATTTCACAGACTTAGGAATGATGAGATATGCAGACCTTGTTTGTCCGGTTATAAAGAAAGTATTAAAAAAATAATTTACTATGCAGTACATTAAGCAGATAATGTTATTGGTTATACTAACGATTAGTTGGAAATGCCAGGCAGAAGAAGTAAAAGAAATTTGGCTGGACGAGTTAGGCGAAAGTTCTTATTACATACAGGATTGGGGACTCCCCCGAATCAACAAAGCAGTCACTATGACGCCATTGACTGTGAAAGGCATCGTCTATGAACGCGGCATAGGAACTCATGCAATCAGCCGTATGCTCTTTGATATCGGGAAAAAAGCCAAGACGCTTTCCGGATTAGCAGGTGCAGATGACAATACCCCATTTGCTTGTAATCTTCAGTTCAAGATATTAGGAGATCGGAAAGAACTATGGAGAAGCGGAATTATGAGAAAAGGAGATCCTGCCAAACCTTTCAATATCGATTTATCAGGAATAGACAAAGTTTTATTATTGGTAGAGGAATGCGGAGATGGAATGATGTACGACCGCGCTGATTGGCTGAATGTCAAATTCACAACTCTCGGTGACGTACAGCCCATTCCTGTATGGCCCAAGCCCATTGCCAAAGAAAAATACATATTGACTCCACAAAGTCCGGACGCTCCACAAATCAATAACCCACTGACTTATGGCGCTCGTCCCGGCAATCCTTTTCTCATGCCAATTATGGTTAGCGGCAAACGACCTATGACCTATAAAGCCAAAGGACTTCCGAAAGGATTAAAGTTAAACCGGAAAACAGGACTCATCACCGGAAGCACGAATACAAATGGTAACTTTAAGGTCCGCCTACAAGCGACAAATGAGAAAGGAACAGATGAAAAGGAGATCACACTAAAAATAGGTAGCGAGATTATGCTTACTCCTCCTATGGGCTGGAATAGCTGGAACTGCTGGCGATTTGCAGCTGATGACCAAAAGGTACGTGATGCCGCCCGAATCATGCACGAAAAGCTTCAGGCCTACGGATGGACTTATGTGAACATAGATGACGGATGGGAAGCCGATGAACGTACACCCGAAGGTGAACTCCCAGCTAACGAAAAATTTCCGGACTTTAAGACACTTACTGACTACATTCACTCGTTAGGGCTGAAATTCGGAATCTACTCTTCACCAGGCTGGACGACCTGCGGCAGGCATATAGGCAGCTATCAGCACGAATTGACAGATGCAAAAACTTGGGAAAAGTGGGGAGTAGACTATTTGAAATACGATTATTGCGGTTATGCTGCCATTGAGAAGAACTCGGAAGAGAAAACGATTCAAGAACCATTTATCGTCATGCGCAACGCTTTAGATCAGATAAAACGGGATATCGTATATTGTGTCGGATACGGAGCTCCCAATGTATGGAACTGGGGAGCGGAAGCCGGAGGTAATTTGTGGCGAACAACCCGTGATATCAACGACCAATGGAATATTGTAATGGCAATCGGATGTTTCCAGGATGTTTGCGCATACGTATCAGCACCTGGAAAATATAACGATCCGGATATGTTGGTAGTAGGCAAATTAGGACCGGGATGGGGTGCAAAATCCCACGATTCGGACTTAACCGCTGACGAACAATATGCACATATCTCCCTATGGTCCATCCTTTCCGCCCCATTATTGCTTGGTTGTGACATAACTGCCATAGACGATTTCACGTTAGGTCTTCTGACCAATCCGGAAGTGATTGCAGTCAATCAGGACCCACTGGTAGCCCCTGCTACTAAGCTCACAGTTCCCAACGGACAAATATGGTATAAAAAGTTATACGATGGTTCCTATGCACTCGGCTTCTTCCAGATGGATCCCTACTTCATTTTATGGGATCAGGATAAAGCAGTAAATATCCAGCAACAAAAATATAACTTTAACTTTGCCCTTAATCAGTTGGGCATCCAAGGTAAAGTCAAAATCAGAGACTTATGGAGACAAAAAGACTTAGGAATATTCAGTGGTAGTTATGAAACTTCCATCCCCTACCACGGTGTCTCCCTAATTAAAATAACACCTATAAAATAAAAGCAAATATGAAACGTATTCTATTTATTCTCTTTCTCTGTTGTATAGGTAGTGGTCTTGCTGCTTGCCAAGACGAAGACCACACGGTCCCTACCCTCCCATCCGGGAATGATCCGGAAATAAACGATCCAGTCGTAGAATTCTATGATTGGGAAAAGAACCGCACCGAGTTACTGACATCTACAGATATGGTGTTACTTTATGGCGGAGGACATCATCGCACTCCCTATACATGGGATAAAGAACGTGTAAGTTCTTATATCAGATATGTAGATACCGACAATCAATCCCACTGGCTATTCGACAGCTTCCTCTTTTTGGAAATTATGGACACAGGTACAGGAGGCGCTAATAAAATGTTCGCCAAAGGGTACAATCTGGAATCAGCCAATCAAGCAGACTGGACGAAACTTATAGACTATTACTTCCAATCTGAAACAGGAATCGGAGCATTAGATGCATCAGTCAAAGAGGCCTCTGCCATTTTGGGAACCCCACGGCAGAAACGTCAGATTGTGATCAGTATACCAGAGCCCATTGTCTACCAACACCCGGAACAAGCATCCTCATCAACCAAGTATTGGGGGAAAATTGATAACCAGACGCTTGACTTTTCCAACTCTGCCGACCGAATTAAAGCCTGCAAATGGTATATCGATCAGGTACGTGCCAAGTTCAATGAAAAGAACTATCAACATGTAGAATTAGCGGGATTTTATTGGCTTGCCGAGAAAGCGACCGACACCCGTGACATTTTAAATGCGGTTGCCATCTACCTGAATAAACTAAAATATAGTTTCAACTGGATCCCCTATTATGGAGCAGATGGATATAATCAGTGGAAATCACTAGGATTTAATTATGCTTATTTCCAGCCTAATTATTTCTTCAACGAATCCGTCCCCGATTCTCGTCTGGAAGATGCCTGCCAGAAAGCACTCACGTATGATATGCACATGGAACTGGAATTTGATGACAATGCTCTGAATAGCAGAGGAAAGGCTTATCGTTTGAAAAACTATATGAGTGCATTCAAGAAACATGGCATATGGGAGAAAAAACGCCTTGCCTATTATCAGGGAAGTGCATCCCTACTTACACTAAAAAAATCAGGGAACGCAGCCGATACCCAACTCTATCATGAGTTCTGCAATTTTGTCATCAGCCGCCCCATCCGGAGTTCACATTAGTATAAACAGTTTAATCATCGCCATTCTATGAATCATAAATACCTATACTTACTCCTGCTATTTTTGATAGTCAGTTGCCAACGCAATGTAGAAACAGGCCCTCCTGTATTAAAAGAAATGTGCCAAAGATTATTTCCCCGGCATGCCCAGTCGTTTCTATTCGAGTTACTGACAGATTCTATTGATACAGACCGTTTTATACTGGAATCGAGTCAAGGGAAAATACGGATAAAAGGAAACAATCGTAACTCATTGGCTGCCGGTTTGAATCATTATCTGAAAAACTACTGTCATACCCATGTTTCCTGGTATGCCTCAGAGACAGTGGAAATGCCTGATGTACTACCGGAGATACCTCAGCCAGTATATATCCGTTCCAAATGTGACAATCGTTTTTTTCTCAACTATTGTACATTCGGTTATACTATGCCCTATTGGAAATGGCAGGACTGGGAACGACTGATAGACTGGATGGCATTAAACGGAGTCACCATGCCTCTTGCTATTACCGGACAAGAATCCATTTGGTACAAAGTATGGACAGACATGGGTTTGAGCGACGAACAGGTTCGCTCATACTTTACAGGGCCAGCCCATCTTCCCTGGCATCGGATGTCCAATGTCGATTACTGGCAAAGTCCACTACCTCAATCCTGGCTAAAGGATCAGGAGGAATTACAAAAACGTATTCTCGAAAGAGAACGTGAGTTTGATATGACTCCTGTATTACCAGCATTTGCCGGTCATGTACCAGCCGAATTAAAAACAATTTATCCGAATGCAAAAATCTATCAGATGAGTCAGTGGGGTGGCTTCGATGAAAAATACCGCAGTCATTTTATTGATCCGATGGACTCATTATACTCAATCATTCAGCGCCGTTTTCTGGAGGAACAAACCAAAGTATATGGTACTGACCATATTTATGGAATCGATCCTTTCAATGAAGTCGACTCTCCTGACTGGAGCGAGGATTTTTTAGCCAATGTTTCAAGCAAGATTTACGAGTCGATTCATCAGGTAGACTCAGCAGCCCAATGGTTACAAATGACCTGGATGTTCTTCTATGACAAAAAGAAATGGACTCAACCCCGTATCCGTTCCTTTCTAAAAGCAGTACCGGATAACAAACTGATATTACTCGATTACTATTGCGATCATACAGAAATCTGGCGAAATACTGAAAAATATTACGGGAATCCCTATATTTGGTGTTATCTGGGTAATTTTGGCGGCAATACGATGATAGCAGGCAATCTGAATGATATTGATTTCAAGATTAAACGACTCTTCAAGGAGGGAGGAGACAATGTCTACGGTTTGGGAGCAACTCTTGAAGGCTTTGATGTAAACCCTCTTATGTACGAATTTGTTTTTGACCAGGCATGGGATTATCCTGTCACTACCGACCAATGGATAACCAACTGGTCCATGTGCAGAGGAGGAAATCAGGATGCCAATATCATCAAAGCGTGGAGAGCCTTGCATCAGAAAATTTATACCGAACATGCCACATGCGGCCAATCGGTATTAATGAACGCACGCCCCAGACTAACGGGAACTAAAAGTTGGAATACAAACCCCGGCATACATTACGCAAATAACGACTTATGGCAAATATGGAAAGAGCTACTAAAAGCCCGGAACATCAACAATAGTGATTTTCGCTTTGACGTAATCAATATCGGAAGACAAGTACTAGGAAACTTGTTCTCCGAATATAGAGATCAGTTTACCGCTTGCTATAACCGGAAAGATACAACAGGCATGAGAGAATGGAGTTCCCGTATGGACAACCTCTTGCTTGACGTAGACCGCCTCCTTTCCTGTGACGCGACTCTATCCATCGGGAAATGGTTACAAGACGCCAGAAACTGTGGTGCAACCGTGTCGGAAAAGGATTACTATGAAGAAAATGCACGCTGTATCCTGACCGTATGGGGGCAACAGGACACCCAACTGAATGACTATGCCAATCGAGGCTGGGGCGGACTTACCCGAAGCTTCTACCGGGAACGTTGGAAACGTTTCACAGACGGAGTCATCGCTGCTGTTTCGGAAGATAAACCTTTTGACGAAGACAAATTCCACCAGGACATTACGCAATTTGAATACAACTGGACATTACAGAAAGACTCTTTCCCTATTGTTTCAGAGGAAGACCCGATTCAAATAGCAGACAGTCTTATCTTAAAATACGATACGTACTTTACCAAAGCACAATAATGAAGGCGGACATTCGACAAACAGGCGCTTCAAAAGATACGTTTTTTGAATGTAGCTTTTCGTTTTTCACAGAGAAGAAAGAAATCGAATGTACTACCTTTGTTTTATCAATTATATAAATACATACTATAAAAGACCAATTTATGGGAAACAATCAACCTTCGGCAAGAAAAAAAACTTATTATATATCTCTGGCTATTCTAGCCGGTATGTTCTTCATATTCGGATTCGTATCATGGGTCAATTCCATACTGATTCCATACTTCCGTATTTCTTGCGAGCTTACCCATTTTGAATCCTATTTTGTAGCCTTTGCTTTCTATATAGCATACTTTGTCATGGCCATTCCTTCGGGCATTCTATTGAAGAAAGTAGGATTTAAAAAAGGAATCATGTATGGCTTTATGCTGACTGCTTTGGGAGCCTTTATCTTTGTCCCGGCAGCTCTGGCACGGCAATTTGAAATATTCCTCATCGGCTTGTTTTCTATTGGCACCGGCCTGGCTATTTTGCAGACAGCCGCCAATCCTTATGTCACCATTATCGGCCCGATAGATAGTGCAGCACGACGTATCAGCATCATGGGAATCTGCAATAAAGTGGCAGGAATTATCTCCCCGCTCATATTCGCTGCCCTTATTCTGAAAGCAAACGACAGTGAACTCTTTGCATTAATTGAATCCGGTGCACTGGACGAAGCAACAAAGAACGCCATGCTCAATGAATTGATACAACGTGTCATTATCCCATACATTATTCTGGGCATCATCTTACTGCTGACAGGTATCGGTATCCGCTACTCCGTATTACCGGAAATAAATACTGACGAGCAGAATGCCACTGATGAACAGGACAATAAACATACTGACAAAAAAAGCATTCTCGACTTTCCATACCTCATATTAGGTGCATTGGCCATTTTCTTTCATGTAGGTACACAGGTTATAGCCATTGACACTATAATCAATTACGCCAACTCTATGGGGATGGATTTACTGGAAGCAAAAGTATTCCCTTCTTACACACTGGGATGCACAATGATAGGATATATACTTGGTATCATCCTTATCCCTAAATACATTTCCCAGAAAAATGCACTGATAGGGTGTACATTACTAGGTTTGGCTCTCTCATTCGGAGTGGTATGGGCAGACTTCGATATGACATTATTCGGTCATCAAGCCAATGCTTCCATCTTCTTTCTGAATGCTTTAGGTTTTCCCAACGCTCTGATCTATGCAGGAATATGGCCTCTTTCCATTCATGGGTTAGGCAAATTCACCAAAACCGGTTCCTCTCTGCTGATTATGGGATTATGCGGCAATGCCATCTTACCTTTGGTATATGGTCACTTTGCCGACCAGTACAGTTTGCGTATCGGTTACTGGGTACTTATTCCTTGCTTTATCTATCTGGTATTCTTTGCCATCAAAGGGCATAAAATCAACTCCTGGAGATAAAACTGAACGTAAGACATTAAAAATTAAAAAAATGGAAAGACTGATTATTATCAATGGGGAACTAATACTCCCTACCGGCATCGAAACCAATAAAATAATGGTTTGCCGGAATGGTAAGATAGAACAGATTGTATCATCCGAAGCATATATTCCTCAAGCTGACGACCGGATCATAGATGCCAACCAACAATATGTCTCCCCAGGATTTATCGATATACATGTTCACGGTGGCGGAGGTCATGACTTTATGGATGGAACCGTAGAGGCCTTTCTGGGAGTAGCCGAAACTCATGCCAGATATGGAACAACAGCCATGGTACCTACAACACTGACCAGCACAAACGAAGAGCTAATGACGACCTTTGCCGTTTATCAAAAAGCCAAAAGTCTTAATAAAAAAGGTGCCCAATTTATCGGGCTGCATCTGGAAGGGCCCTACTTCTCGCCTAAGCAGTGTGGAGCCCAAGACCCCAATCATTTGAAAACGCCTCATCCGGACGAATATAACACAATACTGGAAGCTTCACAAGATATTGTACGATGGAGTATTGCTCCGGAACTGGCAGGAGCAATTGAACTGGGGGAAAAGCTCAATAGCTGTCACATTCTCCCATCCATCGCACATACCGATGCCATTTATGAAGAAGTGGTAAAAGCATACGAAGCAGGGTATACTCATATCACTCATTTATATTCAGCGATGTCAACCATCACCCGTAGAAATGCCTATCGCTATGCAGGTGTGGTAGAGGCAGCTTATCTGATTGATGGTATGACAGTAGAAATCATTGCGGACGGCATTCATCTGCCCAAACCTTTACTACAATTCGTATATAAGTTCAAGGGGGCCGATAAAACAGCACTTTGCACAGATGCCATGCGAGGTGCGGGAATGCCGGACGGTGAATCCATATTAGGCAGCCTGACCAACGGTCAGAAAGTTATTATTGAAGACGGAGTAGCCAAGCTTCCCGACCGTTCGGCATTTGCCGGAAGCGTAGCTACCGCCGATCGTTTGGTAAGAACCATGATAAATATAGCCGGCATACCCCTAATCGATGCTATCCGAATGATAACCCTTACCCCCGCCCGCATTCTGCATGTGGATTCCCAAAAGGGTTCTTTGGAGGAAGGTAAAGATGCCGACATCGTCATCTTCGACAATCAAATTAACGTAACAACAACTATATCAAAAGGCCATGTTATCTACAATCAATGAAACATACCTGTTTCAACAAGATCTATTAACAGTCAAAATGTTCCCTTCTATCCAACAGATGGGGAAATGTGCTGCGACAGAAGTTACTAACAAAATATGCGAACTTCTCAAAGAGAAAGCTGAAATCAATATGATTTTTGCCGCAGCTCCTTCACAAAATGAATTCTTAAGTCATCTTATTCACAGTAAACAGATTGACTGGAGCAGAATCAACGCTTTCCACATGGATGAATACATCGGCATTCATCCGGAAGCCCCACAAAGTTTCGGAAATTTTCTCCGTCAGCGCATCTTCGACAAAGTCCCGTTCAAGACTGTAAACTATCTGAACGGACAAGCAGAAAACCTTGAAGAAGAATGCAAACGTTATTCCGAATTGCTGCTTCGTCATCCTGTCGATATTGTCTGTCTGGGAATTGGAGAAAACGGTCATATTGCATTCAATGATCCGGATGTAGCCAATTTCAACGACTCCCATTTAGTTAAAGTAGTAGAACTCGACCCGATATGTCGCCAGCAACAAGTGAATGAAAAATGCTTTGAAGCATTCGACCTTGTTCCTGCTAAAGCACTGACTCTTACCATTCCAGCCTTATTAAAAGCGGACTGGATGTTCTGCATTGTGCCTTTTAAAAATAAAGCCAATGCAGTATACAACACTCTTTATGGAGAAATTTCCGAAAAATGTCCGGCCAGTATATTACGCAAAAAAGAAAATTCTTGTTTATATTTGGATCCTGAAAGTGCAGAACGAATAAACTTATAAATACATATGAAAAATATCTTATTTATCCTCCTTACTTTCTTGTCTGTCAGCTTCAGACTATATGCGCAGGATGTAATTAAAATAGGAATTATCGGGCTCGATACTTCCCATTCTACAGCTTTCACCGAGCTACTGAACGGAGACTCTGACGATAAGTTTGTCAAAGAGTTCGAAGTCGTAGCAGCTTACCCTTATGGTTCAAAGACTATCCAGTCCAGTTACGAACGAATTCCCGGATATATAGAAGAGGTCAAGAAACACGGTGTGGAGATTACATCTTCCATAGCGGAATTGCTTGACAAGGTAGATTGCGTCATGCTTGAAACAAACGACGGTAGAATCCACCTCGAACAAGCAATGGAAGTATTCAAATCCGGAAAAATATGCTATATCGACAAGCCTATTGGAGCGACATTGGGACAAGCTATTGCCATTTACGAAATGGCGGAGAAATACAATGTGCCTATCTTTTCTTCTTCTGCACTCAGATATTCTCCACAGAATCAAAAGCTGAGAAACGGAGAGTTCGGCAAAATTCTGGGAGCTGACTGTTATTCTCCTCACAAGGTAGAACCGACTCACCCCGATTTCGGTTTTTATGGCATTCACGGAGTAGAAACGCTTTATACTCTTATGGGAACCGGTTGCGAGTCAGTCAACCGTATGTCTTCCCAAGATGCTGATGTAGTGGTAGGCCGTTGGAAAGACGGGCGGATAGGTACTTTCAGGGGAATCAAAGAAGGTCCGGCCATTTATGGCGGTACAGCTTATACCCCCAAAGGTGCAATAGCAGCAGGAGGATATGAAGGTTACAAAGTTTTGCTCGATCAAATACTCACTTTTTTCAAGACCGGAGTAGCTCCGATTTCGAAAGAAGAAACAATTGAGATATTCACTTTTATGAAAGCTTCCAATATGAGCAAAGAACAGAATGGCAAAATCGTTACCATGGAGGAGGCATACCGAAAAGGGCTGAAAGATGCACAGAAGCTAATTAAAACCTACAAATAAAAATAGCACATGAGGTACACATACAGACACATCGGGATCCTGACCATCTCATTAATAGTTGCTTCCTGCTCTTTTTCCCAAAAGCAGGCAGACAACAATCATGACAAAGATATGAATCCGAACGTAAAAATAGTGGTCCTCGACCCAGGACATTTTCATGCCAGTCTGTTGCAAAAGAATCCGCTGGCCTCAGTGAACGACACAATTCGGGTATATGCTCCCGAAGGAGCGGAAGTCAAACAATATCTGAACGACATAAATAGCTATAATCAACGGGCGGAGAATCCCACATCCTGGAAAGAAGAAATATATATTGGGGGCGATTATCTTTCCAGGATGCTTTCCGACCGTCAAGGGGACGTAGTTGTGCTTGCCGGAAACAACCAGAAAAAAACAAACTATATTCTGGAAGCTATCAAAGCAGGATACAATGTGCTTTCCGACAAGCCTTTGGCCATTAACAAGAAGGATTTCGACTTACTGATTCAAGCATATCAATTGGCAAAGGAAAGGAAATTACTCCTTTACGACTTGATGACTGAACGATATGACATCCTGAATATCATCGAAAAAGCATTACTGAACAATCCGGATCTTTTTGGTGAATTGCAAAAAGGGTCTTTGAATGATCCGTCAGTTTCTATGGAAAGTGTTCATCATTTCTTTAAGAATGTATCAGGCAAGCCACTGATTCGTCCGGTATGGTATTATGACACAGAGCAACAAGGAGAAGGTATTGCAGATGTAACCACTCATCTTATCGATCTGGTCAACTGGCAATGTTTCCCCAACGAAACCATCCGTTATCAGTCGGATGTAGAAGTATTGAAAGCCAGACATTGGCCTACCCGCATTACATTACCTGAATTTTCGCAATCGACGCAGGCTGACACCTTCCCCGCCTTCTTGAACAAATATATCAATAATAATGTGCTGGAAGTTTTAGCGAATGGTAGCCTAAATTACACAGTAAAGGGGATTCATATAGGTATGAAGGTTATCTGGAATTACACTCCTCCAAGTGATGGTGGCGACACTTTTACCTCCCTTAAGAAAGGAAGTAAGGCTACATTGAAAACAATTCAGGACAAAGAAAGTGGTTTTGTGAAACAACTCTACATCCAAAGAGCTGCAGACTCTGATCACTCTGAATTTGAGAGCCAGTTGCAAAAGGCAATCAAACAACTGCAAGCGACCTATCCGTTCCTATCCGTCAAAAAAATGAATGAAGGACTTTATCTGATTGATATTCCACAGGCGGACAGACTGGGACATGAAGCTCACTTCAGTAAAGTAGCAGAAGCATTCCTTGGCTATTTGCATGATAAAAATATGCCGGAATGGGAAAACGAGAATACAATATCTAAATATTATATCACCACTACAGCTGTAGAGCTGGCAAAGAAAGAGAAATAAGAAAGACCGCAGACACGTGTTAAGAAGTGAAATAAAATATTATGCAGATGAATCCATGTTTCATGGATTCATTCCTCATGTTATGGGGACACGTCTTGATATCCTGATGATTCACTCCAACCTTCCCCTCCTAAACATGCTTTGGGCACATATTACCGACGAGTTAGAAAGGTTGGATAAGATGTTGAATCGATTTGATGCCACAAGTGAAGTATCAAAGCTAAACAGCCATACACAACAAGATTCAGTTTCTGTCAGTGCGGAATTGGAAGATATCCTACGGTCATGCCAATATTATTATGAAAAGACTCTTCATCTTTTCGACATCACATTAAACGATTTCTCACAAATACAAATTCACGGCAATCACCATATCTCTTTTAGCAACTTTTCCGTAACACTTGATTTTGGAGGTTTCGCGAAGGGATACGCCTTAAAAAAGATTCAAGAAATCCTCTTGCGGGGAAATATAGAGAATGCTTTCGTCGATTTTGGCAACAGTTCGATTATGGGAATAGGACACCATCCTTATGGAGACTGCTGGAAAGTCAGTTTGCAGAATCCTTACACTCAACAAACTCTTGACGAATTTTGCCTTACTGACAATACGTTGTCCACTTCCGGGAATACGGAACAGTACACCGGACATATTATAAATCCGCTTACAGGAATCTACAACGAACAAAAAAAAGTTACGAGTATCTTATCAGACAATCCGCTGGATGCAGAAATACTCAGTACAGTCTGGATGATTGCCGACGACCAACAACGGGAACAGATCAACGAGAACTTCAAACATATAAAAGGAACTATATATACTCTATAAAATATGAGAAACAAAATAGAAAAAGGAGTCGATTTGAATCTCAGACAATTCATCAAAAGTCTGGGATATATCGCAGGAGGAACTGCACTGCTGGCAAGCACACCCTGGCTGTCTTCCTGCACACCCGAAAAGCTTAAAGAAATCCGCAACGAGAAAGCCCGGATCGCTTTAATTGGTACAGGTTCCAGGGGACAGTATCATATCCACAATCTAAAGGAGATTCCCCATGCCCGGATTGTTGCCGTTTGTGACAATTATGCTCCTAACCTCCAACAAGCAGTAGAGTTATGTCCGGGTGCCAAAGCATACACTGACTACCGGAAGCTTTTGGAATCGGCAGATATTGACGGCGTAATCATCTCTACTCCGTTGAATTGGCATGCCCCCATCGTACTGGATGCCCTGGCAGCCGGCAAACACGTATTCTGTGAAAAAGCCATGGCACGGACTTTAGACGAATGCAAAGCTATATATGATGCTTATCAAACGACCAACCAGGTTCTCTACTTCTGTATGCAGCGTATGTATGACGAGAAGTATATCAAAGGAATGCAAATGATTCATTCCGGACTCATCGGAGATGTGGTAGGAATGCGCTGCCATTGGTTCAGAAATGCAGACTGGCGCCGTCCCGTCCCCTCACCGGAACTGGAACATCAAATCAACTGGCGATTGTACAAAGAAAGCTCAGGCGGATTAATGACCGAACTGGCCTGTCACCAACTGGAAGTATGCAACTGGGCAGCTAAAAGAATGCCGGTAAGCATCATCGGTATGGGAGACATCGTCTACTGGAAAGACGGTCGCGAAGTATACGATAGCGTAAATGTGACTTACCGATACTCCGACGGAACCAAGATTGCCTACGAATCGTTGATTTCCAATAAGTTCAACGGTATGGAAGACCAGATCCTCGGGCACAAAGGTACTATGGAGATGGCAAAAGGTATCTATTATCTGGAAGAGGACCATTCAACATCGGGCATCCGGCAACTTATCGGACAGGTTAAGGATAAAGTATTCGCTGCTATCCCGACAGCCGGACCCAGTTGGAGACCGGAAACAAAAATGGAATACACGCCACATTTTGTTATTGAAGGAGACATTAACGTCAACAACGGGCTGAGCATGATCGGAGCCGACAAAGATGGTTCCGATATCATTCTCTCTTCTTTCTGCCAATCATGTATCACTGGAGAAAAAGCACAAAATGTGGTAGAAGAAGCCTATTGCTCCACCGTACTTTGCCTGCTTGGCAATCAAGCAATGGAGGAAGAGCGACATATCCTTTTCCCCGACGAATATAAAATACCATATATGAAATTTTAAATTATGAAAGATATCATCATCACCTCCCAAAAAATTAAAAGGGAAAGAAACATTTATCTGATATGCTTTCTTCTCTCTTTTGCAATCAATATTATTGCAATCCTTGTCTATACACGTCCGTGGATTGAAATATTCACTCAACTGGGGTATGTGCTCGTTATCAGTTTTTTCATCTATTTCATACTATGGATTCCGCGTATACTCATTATCGGGTTACGCCATCTCCTTCGAAAAAAGAAGTAACAGCTTTACGTTTTTTGAAGATTGATTGACGGAAAAGAAGTCTGATATCAGTTAATAACAGCTTAACTTTGAGGAAAAATAAACACTATGACAACAAGAAGAGATTTTATCAAAAAAACAGTTGCAGGCACGGCCGCCCTTTCCTTGGGAAGCATTATTCCCGGCTTCGGTTCAAATAGTTATCAGGAAATCCTGGGTGCGAACGAAAAAATACGAATCGGAGTCATTGGTGTAAACTCCAGAGGTAATGCCTTGGCACAAGGATTTGCCAAGATGAAAGGTTGTGAAGTTACTTACCTTTGTGATGTTGATTCAAGAGCACTTGAAAGATGTCAGGCAGATATTCATAAAATAAGCGGACGCACTCCCAAAGGAGAAAAAGATATCCGCAAAATGCTGGAATCGGACGATTTTGAGGCGGTAGTCATTGCCACGCCTGACCACTGGCATGCCAAAGCAGCCATTATGGCTATGCAAGCAGGAAAGCATGTTTATCTGGAGAAACCGACCAGCCACAATCCGGCAGAGAATGAAATGTTAGTCAGGGCGACGCTTAAATATAACCGGATTGTCCAAGTCGGCAACCAGCGTCGTTCGTGGCCGAACGTTATCAAAGCAATAGAAGAGATTAAGTCTGGGACAATCGGGAAAGTAAGATATGCCAAGTCCTGGTATGTCAACAACCGTCCTTCCATAGGCACAGGAAAAGTGGTTCCTGTACCCGACTATCTGGACTGGGATTTATGGCAAGGTCCTGCACCACGGGTACCCAATTTTAAAGACAATTATATTCATTATAACTGGCACTGGTTCTGGAACTGGGGTACCGGTGAAGCATTGAATAACGGAACTCATTTCGTTGATATCCTCCGTTGGGGGCTGGGCGTTGATTATCCGACAAAGGTAGATTCTGTCGGAGGACGTTATCGCTTTCAAGACGACTGGCAAACTCCGGATACACAACTCATCACTTTCCAGTTCGGCGACGAAGCATCCTGCTCTTGGGAAGGGCGTAGTTGCAACAGCACACCGGTAGACGGATACGGAGTAGGTACCGCTTTCTACGGAGAAACAGGCACCCTTTTCATCAGTGGAGGCAATGAGTACAAAATAACAGACTTACAAGGGAAAGTAATCAAAGATGTAAAAAGTAACTTGAAGTTTGAAACTGGTAATTTGCTAAATCCATCGGAAAAGCTGGATGCTTATCACTTCGAAAACTGGTTTGACGCCATCCGCAAAGGTGGTAAGCTGAATTCCGGCATTGTAGATGCCTGCATCAGTACTCAGTTAGTACAGTTAGGCAATATCGCGCAGCGTGTAGGTCATTCTTTAGATATTGATCCGGGAAGCGGACGTATTCTGAATGATCTGGAAGCTAACAAGCTCTGGGGCAGAGAATACGAAAAAGGTTGGGAAATACGGGTATAACCCCGCCCTTCTCTTCCTCGTTTTTTCATTAGGTTATAGTTTTGTTGGAGGGTATGTCAAAAGTAACTAAACTCCCCTCCTTCGGGAAGGAGGGGTGGCTGAAAGCCGGGGTGGTAGGTGTACTGTACAATTGAATATCAATAGTTTATGTATTCACCTACCACCTCCCCCTACGGGGACTCCTCCTTCTTGAAGGAGGAGAATTTTGTTACTATTGACTCTGACACACGCTCCTTCTTTGTATCATAAAGCGAACAGAGTTTATGTTATCATATTTCACCATATAAGCGCATCCGTGGCAGAGATACTGCAACACCCCGACCAAGCTCCCATGAAAAACTTCAACCTTTTATTTATAAACCAGACAAACGTTTCTAATAAATTCCTGCATCGTTTATTATAAACGTCCCCCCAGTTTATTATAAACTCAAATTCCCCTTTTCAAAGATTAATCTTTAATTTTATGCAACAAAAAAGGCTGCAAACCCGCTAAGAGTTCGCAGCCCATCAATGATAAATGAGTCTCACAGAGTCTGTTTTTTCAGACTTCCGTTCTTTATATTGTCAGTATATCATACCAAATTAAAGGCATATACTTCCTATCAGATGCAGCAAAAAACAATTCTTTTTTCATTGGTTCAGGTTTTAATTAAAGCTGGATAGCCGACTACAAATATACAACATAAAAAGGGCTTTGTCAAGTCTTCGGGAAGTTTATACAAGAAAACAAAGGATTACTGAAGCTGTCAGCATCATAAAAAACGTGAGTTCTTTTCGTCCTCATATTGAATTTATTTCGTATTTTTGCGTGCACATCCTCCTTTTTTTGATGGATAGAAGAAAATTTGTTGTTAAAGCAAAGCGAAGATTGATATATGAGTGACGAAATCAACGAGATAACGGAAGGACATTCAGACTACAAACCGGCGGACGCGCGGGACGAAAACGTAAAGCATCAGTTAACAGGCATGTACCAGAATTGGTTTCTGGACTATGCTTCTTATGTGATTCTGGAACGTGCCGTTCCCCACATCAATGACGGTTTGAAGCCTGTACAACGACGTATTCTACATTCCATGAAACGTCTGGACGACGGGCGGTATAACAAAGTGGCAAATATTGTGGGACACACCATGCAGTTCCATCCGCACGGTGATGCTTCTATCGGCGATGCACTGGTACAGTTGGGGCAGAAAGACCTGCTGATAGACTGTCAGGGTAACTGGGGTAATATACTCACCGGTGACGGTGCGGCAGCTCCCCGTTACATCGAGGCACGCCTTTCCAAGTTTGCGCTGGACATCGTATTCAATCCCAAGACGACCGAATGGAAGCTGTCTTACGACGGCAGAAACAAGGAACCGGTCACCCTCCCCGTGAAGTTCCCGCTATTGCTGGCACAGGGAGTGGAGGGTATCGCCGTCGGACTCTCATCCAAGATATTACCTCACAACTTCAACGAACTTTGCGACGCCTCCATCAGCTATCTGCATGGAGAATCGTTCCAGCTATATCCCGACTTCCAGACAGGCGGCTCCATCGACGTAGCCAAATACAATGACGGAGAACGCGGCGGAGCGGTAAAAGTACGCGCCAAGATCAACAAGCTGGACAACAAGACACTCGCCATCACGGAGATTCCGTATGGCAAGACCACCTCTACCGTCATCGACTCCATCCTGAAAGCTGTTGACAAAGGAAAAATCAAGATACGCAAAGTAGACGACAACACAGCCGCCAACGTAGAGATACTGGTACACCTGGCACCCGGAACTTCATCGGACAAAACGATCGACGCACTGTACGCCTTTACCGACTGCGAGGTAAGCATCTCACCCAACTGCTGTGTGATTGATGACAGCAAGCCTCACTTCCTCACCGTCAGCAAGGTGTTGAAAAAGTCGGCAGACAACACACTGGGACTGCTGAAACAGGAACTGGAAATCAAGAAAGGGGAAATACTGGAATCACTCCATTTCGCTTCCCTCGAAAAAATATTTATCGAAGAACGAATCTATAAGGACAAAGAGTTCGAGCAATCCAAAGACATGGACGCCGCCTGCGCACATATCGACGACCGCCTGACTCCTTTCTACCCGAGCTTTATCCGTGAAGTGACCAAAGAGGATATTCTCAAACTGATGGAAATCAAGATGGGACGCATCCTGAAGTTCAACACCGACAAAGCCGATGAACTGATCGCCCGTATGAAAGAAGAGATCGCCGAAATCGACGATCACCTCGCTCACATCGTGGACTATACCGTAAACTGGTATCAGATGCTGAAAAGCAACGGCCTGGACGACGACCATATCCTGCTCGTTTCCGAGGACGACATCGCCCATCATTCGATAAACCCGACACCGGGGCGCATCCTGCCGCCGGAGGGGGAGGGGAATCTGTATGAAACCGTGATAGTGGATTATAAACTCTCGGAAGTCGAACTCTCCGGGTTGTTGGAAACCCTGACCACGGGAACTTCATTTCGGCCGGGTGTGTATGACAACCTGTTCGTCTATTGGGCGGGCAGGGGTACTCCGGAAGGGCCGAAGTGGCTCGATGAGACGCTTCACGCTTTCGAAGTGGCTGACTTTTTCAAGGCATTGAGTGCGCGACAAACTTTCCGGAAGCTCCTGCTCGTACTGGAAACCGATTACGGCGGGGTTGTGGGCAGGGCCTGCGAGGAGACGAAGATTCCGGGAATGCTCTGCTTTGCGGCTGCCGACGGTGAGACCTCCAAAGGCGGCATCCGAACCGATGCAGGCGGGAAAATACCTCTCTCCAACAGTTTTACGGACACATTTTATGAACTGGTTTCCTCGCCGGCGTCAATTTCAATATATGAACTGTATCGTGATATTTGCCGTACCATGCCTTACTATACGAATGTCGGCGTCTACAATGCCAATAATTTCGGCAATTTGTATACTGGAGCCATCTCTGAATTTTTGAATCCCTGACGGGGGCCGTGGTTATGACCTGCGGCCGGCCACTCCGTTCCGGCATGTGGTCTGCGAACAGACCGTCGGGCAGATAAAACGAGTCCCGGATCTCTCGAAAAGAGATCCGGGACTCGCTCATTCGGACGGGTTGCGCCTCCTATTTGTTGCTCTGGATCAGCGAACTGATGTTCTGGATCAGCATCGCTACGGCCACCGAGTTGAAACCGCCCTCGGGGATGATGACATCGGCATAACGCTTCGAGGGTTCGACGAACTCGTCGTGCATCGGCTTCACGGTCGAGGTGTATTGCGTGATGACCGACTGCATCGTACGCCCGCGCTCGCAGACGTCGCGCAGGATACGGCGCGCCAGGCGTATGTCGGCGTCCGTGTCCACATAGACCTTGATGTCCATCATGTCGCGCAGCTCCTTGTTTTCGAAGATCAGGATGCCGTCGACGATGATTACCTTCGAAGGCTTCACGCACACGGTTTCCGCCGTACGGTCGTGGTCGACGAACGAGTAGACCGGGTGCTCGATGGGGACGTTGTCCTTCAGCGCCTTGATGTGGTCGACCAGCATCTGCGTGTCGAACGCCTGCGGATGGTCGTAATTGAGTTTCGTGCGTTCCTCGTAGGTCAGCTCGGGGTGCGCCTTGTAATAGTAGTCGTGGCAGAGCGTCACGACGTCGTCGCCTACGAAGGCCTCTTGCAGGCGTTTGACGAGCGTGGACTTTCCCGAGCCGGTTCCCCCGGCGACTCCGATTACGGTAACATTCATAGTTTCAGTCGGTAATATCGGTTATATAAAGAAAAGGATCGCTCCTTTCGCAAGGGCAATCCTTTTCCTTTCCATTATGCGTCGATATTTGCGTAATGCGCGTTTTTCTCGATGAATTCGCGTCGGGGCGGCACTTCGTCGCCCATCAGCATCGAGAAGATGCGGTCTGCCTCGGCGGCGTTTTCGATGTTCACCTGGCGCAGGATGCGCGTGTCGGGGTTCATCGTCGTTTCCCACAGCTGGTGGGCGTTCATCTCACCGAGACCTTTGTAACGCTGCACGTGCGCCCCCTTGCCGAATTCGGCGGTGATGGTGTCGCGTTCCTTCTCCGTCCAGCAATAGCGCTCCTGCTTGCCTTTCTTCACGAGGTAGAGGGGCGGGGTGGCGATGTAGACGTGGCCGTTCTCGATCAGCTCCTTCATCTTGCGGAAGAAGAACGTCAGCATCAGCGTCGCGATGTGGCTGCCGTCGACGTCGGCATCGGTCATGATGATGATCTTGTCGTAGCGCAGTTTGGTGATATCGAAATCGTCGTGGATTCCGGTTCCGAATGCCGTAATCATCGCTTTGATCTCGGCATTGGCATAAATTTTATCGAGACGTGCTTTCTCTACATTCAGGATTTTTCCACGCAGAGGCAGGATCGCCTGCGTTGCACGGCTTCTCGCGGATTTTGCGGAACCGCCCGCGGAATCTCCCTCGACCAGGAAGATCTCACAGTTTTTCGGATCCTTGTCGGTGCAGTCTGCCAGTTTTCCAGGCAGGGACATACCGTCCAGTGCGGATTTTCTTCTCGTCAGGTCACGCGCTTTTCTTGCAGCCTCTCTCGCACGCTGGGAAAGCAGGGACTTTTCAACGATCGTTTTTGCGACAGCCGGGTTCTGCTCCAGGAACAGCTCGAGCTGGGTGCTCACGATATTGTCGACTGCTCCTCTCGCCTCGCTGTTTCCAAGTTTCTGCTTTGTCTGGCCCTCGAACTGCGGCTCCTCGATTTTGATGCTGACAATCGCCGTCATACCCTCGCGGATATCCTCTCCGGTCAGGTTCGGTTCGCTGTCTTTTAACAGTTTATTTGCTCTTGCATATTCATTAAAGGTTTTCGTCAGCGCATTCCGGAAGCCAACGATATGGGTAACGCCCTCCGGCGTCGTAATGTTGTTGACAAAACCATACGTATTTTCCTGATAGGAATCGTTGTGCTGCATTGCAACCTCAACAAGAACGCCGTCTCTTTCTCCCTCGCAGTAGATGATGTCCGGGTAGAGCGCCGTTTTGCTCTTGTTCAGGTAGCTGACAAACTCTTTGATACCGCCCTCGTAGTGGAATGCTTTTTCCACTACCGGATCCGTGCGCAGATCGCGCAGAACAATGCGCAGTCCCTTGGTCAGAAATGCGGTCTCGCGGAGTCTTGTTTTTAAAACGTCGTAATCATAAACCGTCTCCTCGAACATCGTGTCATCCGGCAGGAAACGGACCTCGGTACCTGTTTTTTCGATCGGACAGGTATCGATGACCTCCAGCTTATTCATGGTTTTTCCGCGCTCATACCGCTGGAAGTAAACCTTTCCATCGTGATAAACGCGCACCTCAAGCCAGTTGGACAGCGCATTTACAACGGATGCACCAACGCCGTGCAGACCGCCGGATACCTTGTACCCTCCGCCGCCGAACTTTCCGCCTGCGTGCAGCACCGTAAAGACAACCTCAACGGCCGGAAGGCCCGACTTATGATTGATGCCGACCGGAATACCACGGCCGTCGTCGATGACAGTGATGGAGTTGTCCGGGTTAATCGTAACGTCAATATTTTTGCAGTATCCTGCCAGTGCCTCGTCTACCGAGTTGTCGACAATCTCATAGACCAGATGGTGAAGTCCCCGTGCGGAGGTACTGCCGATATACATACCTGGGCGCTTCCGTACGGCTTCCAGACCCTCCAGAATCTGAATCTGGTCTGCACCATACTCTGTCTTTTCCATGTTCTCTGTACTCATTTAGATTCCTCCTGTTTCTTTGTGAAACACAGATCCCTCGACCACCTGGAATACGCTGTTTGCCTCAAAATGATTTTCGACAAACTCGTCCAGTCCGGTACAGGTAATCAGTGTCTGTATGCTGTGAATGCTCTGCAGAAGATAATTCTGCCGGCTGCCGTCCAGCTCCGACAAAACATCATCCAGCAGTAAAACCGGTGTATCGTGAATTTCCTCCTCGACCAGACGGATCTCCGCCAGTTTCAGCGAAAGCGCCGCCGTCCTCTGCTGCCCCTGGGAACCGTATTTACGGATATCAATGTCGTTGACCCGCACACAGAAATCGTCCCGGTGCGGCCCGGTGTAGGACTGTCCGAAACGCAGATCACGCTCTCTTCCGGCTTTTAACTCTTCGGAAAACGCTTCCTCGGACACATTCGGTTCATAAGTAATCAGAATCTGCTCCTTTCCTCCGGTCAGATTCTGATGGATCTCGGATAAAATATCATTCAGGCGGCTGATAAACTTTTTCCGCTCGGAAATAATGCTTGTTCCATAGCGGACCATCTGCTCATCCCAGATCTCGAGCGTATCCGCCATTCTGCCGGAAAACGAAATCTCTTTAAGCAGCTTGTTTCTCTGCGCCACCACTTTATTATAATTGGCAAGCTCGATCATGTATAGTCTTGACAATTGACAAATTTCGCTATCCAGGAAACGCCGGCGCTCCGCAGGACCGTTTTTGATGATATTCAGGTCCTCCGGAGAGAAAAACACAATATTTACAATGCCAAAAAGTTCCGACGCTTTGCGGATCGGAACTCCATCGATGGCGATTCCCTTGGATTTATTTTTTTTCAGATGCATATCGATTTTATGCGTGCTGCCGTTCCGCTCCACCATCATCCGGATATGGGCTTCCTCCCGGTCAAACTGGATGATTTCGCGGTCCTTGCTGCCACGGTGCGATTTTGTCGTACCCGCGAGATATAAAGCCTCGAGAATATTCGTCTTTCCCTGGGCATTGTCGCCGTAGAGAATATTCGTTCCGGGGCTGATATTTATGCATAAACTCTCATAATTCCGATAGTTCTTCAGTTCTAAAGATTTGATATACATGAGCACTCGTCCGTGAAAAATCAGCTTAAGTTTTTAAGCCTTATTTTTTAATTTGTATCTCATTTCCATTGTAGCAGACAACATCTCCGTCATAGAGCTTGCGGCCGCGGCGGGTATCTACTTCACCGTTTACGGTCACTTCGCCATCCTTGATGACGAGCTTTGCTTCCACGCCGTCTTCTACCAGAGCCGCAGCTTTTAATGCCTGGCCCAGTTTGATGTAATCTTCACGCAGCGTATTATTTTCATTTTTTCCTCCTGCACTGCCGTGCCTTTTCCTCACGTAAGTTCGCAGTTTTCAACCTGTGTGGCTGTAAAACCGCTGAAAGTTCTTTCAGAAAAGGTTCCGGCAGATTTCAAACTTATGTGACTTATCTCACGGAATTGAAGTTTACCGGCAGAATCAGATAGATATAGCTCTCTTCTTCGTTCCGGATAAAACATGGAGCCTTCGGGTTGACCAGATAAATCGAAATTTCCTCGTCGTCAATAACACGAAGTGCATCGATCAGGAATTTCGGGTTAAAACCGATCATAATATCCTTGCCTTCTTTGTTGATATCGATCTCTTCTTTCATGGAACCCATCGCGGAGTTGATCTGCAGTTCCATCGCTCCATCCTGGATGTCGATGATGATCGGTTTTTTGTCGCCTTCTTTGACAAGAAGCGTCGCACGGTCGATACAGCTTAAGAATTCTTTTTTGTTGATCGTCACTTTTGTCTCATAATCACTCGAAAGCATCTGGTCGATGCGGAAATATTCACCGTCGATCAGTCTGGAAACGACCGTTGTATCATCGAACTTGAACATAATGTGGTTTTCCGAGAAGTAAATATCAATCTGATCATCCATCTCGCCGGACAGAATTTTGCTGATTTCGTTCAGGGTTTTTCCCGGAACAACGACTTTTCGGTCCGGATACGAATCTTTCAGCTCAATTCTGCGGATCGCAATACGGTGTCCGTCCAGAGATACGACGCGAAGTGTGTTATCTTTGATTTCAAAAAGCTCACCGGTCATCAGTTTGTTGTTCTCATTGGCTGCAATGGAGAAAATGGTCTGACGGATCAGTTCTTTTAAGGTGAACTGGGAAATGGAAACACAATCGGAAGTTTCGAGAATCGGCAGATAGGAAAAATCTTCTCCTGACTGTCCCGGAATGTTGAATTTTGCTTTTTCACACGTAATCGTGGTTACCAGATTTTCATCTGTTTCTATTGTAACCTGATTATCCGGAAGTTTTCTTACGATCTCAGAAAAAATCTTTGCATCCAGAGCAACAATACCGCGTTCCAGAATCATACCTGTGACGATGGTTTCGATTCCGAGTTCCATATCGTTGGAGGTAAATTTGATCACGTTGGAAGATGCATCAATCAGAATGCATTCCAGAATCGGCATGGTTGTTTTACCGGAGACAGCTTTCATAGCGATACCAACGCTTTTTACAAGGTCTGCTTTGTCAAACACTAATTTCATAATTGTGGATAACTCTCCTTTCCTCACTGTTTGGTGAGTCTGCTTATAAAGAAAAAATATAGTAAAAATCCGTAGTCTTAGTCGTAGGGGCTGTGGATATGTGGAAAACCCCGTCAAGAATGCGGAAATACTGGAAAAATCGATCTGTATAACTCTGTGAATAATCGAACGTGAACCTGTGTATGAAATGTTGATAACTTCAGGCCCCAAATTTGTCCACAATTCATCCACAGGCTTTCCACATCGGTTTGTGTATAAATAAGGGCCTGTCAACCGATGAGTTTCTTCTTATATAAATGTAAATCGGTTTTAACCGTTTTGACAGAGTTACAAAGGCTCCGCCTATTTCGACGGGTTGATCTTCTTCTTTAAGATGTCTACCGTGTTGCGGACACTGTCTTTAGCACTCATTTCCTTTTCGATCTTCTCAATGCCGTGCATGACAGTGGTATGATCGCGGTCGCCCATCATTTTTCCGATTCCGGTCAGCGGGGCATCGAGCATTTCGCGGCACAGATACATTGCGATCTGGCGCGGGAATACGATTTTGCTGCTCCGCTTGCTGCCGACAATGTCGGACGGCGTAATATCGAAGTGATCTGCAACGGTGTCGATGATAAATTCCGGCGTGATCACCTTCTTCTCGTTCGGGGAGATGATGTCGCGCAGCACCTGCTCTGCAAGATCAATGTTGATTTCACGTTTTTCAAGGTTTGCGTATGCAATGATTTTGTTGAGAGCGCCTTCCAACTCACGGATGTTCGATTTAATATTGGAAGCGATGTATTCGATCACATCGTCGCTGACGGAATAGCCGTCTAATTCCTGTTTCTTTCGGAGAATGGCGATTCGCGTCTCATAATCCGGGCTCTGGATGTCGGCAAGGAGTCCCCATTCGAAACGGGAACGGATGCGGTCTTCCAGGATATCCATGTCTTTCGGGGGACGATCCGAAGAAAGGATGATCTGTTTGTTGGCGCCGTGCAGCGTATTGAAGGTATGGAAAAACTCTTCCTGCGTGGATTCCTTTCCTATAATAAACTGCACATCATCGATGAGAAGTACGTCGATATTGCGGTATTTCTCACGGAATTTGGTCATTGCGGTGTTGTTGCTGTTTCGGATAGCCTCGATGACTTCATTGGTAAATTCTTCACTCGTTACGTAGAGAATCCGCGAAGACGGGTTCTTCTGAAGAATAAAATGTGCGATCGAGTGCATCAGATGGGTTTTGCCCAGTCCAACACCACCGTATAAAAACAGCGGATTGTAGATTTCTCCCGGGGATTCGGCCACGGCGAGAGAAGCTGCATGGGCAAATTTGTTATTGCTGCCGACCACGAAGGTATCAAAGGTATACTTTGGATTCAGGTTCGGCACATAGAGATTTTTCTGGACGGGAGCAGGCGCTTTTTCCTGTTTCACTTCTTCCGGAAGAATAAAGCGGATCTCATAGTTGACACCTGTGATTTCCGCGATTGCCACTTTAATAGGAAGAGTATATTTTTTGCTCACGTAATCGAGACCCATTTTTTCGGATGGAACCAGGATTGTGATCAGATTGTCCTCAACCGAATGGATCGTAAGTGGTTCAATCCATGTAGTAAAGGAGATCTCAGATAATTCGTGCTCGTCCCGCACTCTCTGCAGTATTTCTTTCCATTTATCTTGTACGATTTCCATGCTTTTTCTGTCGCTCCGCTTCTATAATCATTGCTTTTTGGGGATAACTTCTGTCTGGAAAACGAAATTTCCCCCGAATAGTCGCATTTTTACTTCTATATGATATAATAAAATGCCGTTTTATTCAACCCAAAAATGTGGATAATTATTTTTTTATCCACAGAATGTGTAAAAAATTTTCCTGTTGATGAAATGGAGGATAGTTTGTGGATAACAGGGAATCTTATGTTGATAAAATTGTGGATAGAGGGCTGGAAAAACCGAAATGTGTAAAGTCTGGAAAACTTATATACACATTATACATGGCGTAAATACTGGAAAAATTGGAAATGCCCACAGGTTGTACACAGCAAAACCGAAAGTTATCCACAAGGTTATCCACAGATTGTGGATAATGTTGATTACGGTTACAAGATATCGTGTGGAAAGCACAAAAATCGAACTGGTATTTGTACGCGTGCGGCGGACAGTGTGGATAAGTTGTGGATAAACCGAAAATCAGCACACGGAAGGCACGGGCAGCGGCAGACCGGAAAACCGCGTCAGAGCGGCATTTTTCCCGAAAAAAACTGCGAAAATTATTGATTTTAGGGTTGACGAAATGGGGGTTTATGAATATAATTGAAATGATGTTTTCTGTCATACATGTAGTGAAATACTGCCTTGCAGGCAGTTATTGATTAGAATTTAAAGGAGGTGCCTTATCTTATGAAAATGACATTTCAGCCGAAAAAAAGATCCAGAGCTAAAGTTCACGGATTCAGAGCAAGAATGAGCACAAAAGGTGGAAGAAAAGTTTTAGCTGCAAGAAGATTAAAAGGAAGAAAAAAATTATCAGCATAAAACCAAAGGCCGCATAAAATTTATGTGGTCTTTTCTTCTATCTAAAGCTATTCAATGAAAAGAAAATTTAGACAAATCATGAAGGAAAGAATGGATTCATGAAATATTCGGAAAGCCTGAAAAAAAACAGAGATTTTCAGCTGGTTTATAAGCAGGGAACATCGTTTGCAAACCGATTTCTGGTCATGTATGTGAAGAAAAATCAGCTGGGACGGAACCGGATTGGAATTTCAGTAAGTAAAAAGGTGGGAAACAGCGTTGTGCGCCACCATCTGGCGAGACTGATCCGGGAGAGTTATCGTCTGCATGAAGAGGAATTTCAGTGTGGAATGGATGTAGTTGTGATCGCAAGAGTTAATGCAAAAAACTGTACGTATTTCGAGATAGAGGGAGCACTTTTGCATCTGGGAAAACTACATCATATATTAAAGGAAACAGAAAAATGAAGACGGTATTGATAAAAGGTATCCGGTTTTATCAGAAGTACCTGTCTCCTCTGAAGAGGGTGCACTGCCCTTATACGCCGACCTGCTCGCAGTACGGGCTGGAAGCGATTCAGAAATATGGTGCTTTCAAAGGAAGTCTGCTGGCATTATGGAGAATACTGAGATGTAACCCGTTTTCACACGGAGGTTACGACCCTGTGCCGTAGATAAATAAGGAGGAAAAGACGTTTTGGATATCGTACTGAGAAAGACAACGTGGCCGATTATCGGGTGGGTATGCCAGATCCTCGGCTGGCTGATCAATGGAATTTATTTTTGCCTGGAAAAAATTGGAATTCCGAACATCGGTATTGCGATTATTCTGTATACGATTATCATTTATCTCGTTCTGACGCCGCTTCAGATCAAGCAGCAGAAGATGTCGAAGATGATGAGCGTAATGCAGCCGGATCTGCAGAGAATTGAAAAGAAATATCAGAACAAAAAAGACCAGGCTTCTCAGATGAAAAAATCTGAAGAAACCATGGCAGTTTATCAGAAATACGGTGTCTCCCCGACAGGAAGCTGCAGTACACTGCTGGTTCAGATGCCGATTCTGCTTGCACTGTACCAGGTTATCTATCATATTCCGGGATATATCGGAAGTGTCCGCAATGTATTCCAGGGACTGACAACACAGATGATGGGTGTATCAGGATATTCTGACATCCTGACACAGTTTATCACAGATAACCGTGTTACCATGTACAGTAAAGTAAGTGAAACATTAACCGAAAATAACCTTCTGGACATGTTTTATGTGCTGAAACCGTCCCAGTGGACGAAGCTGGCCGATATCAGCGAGTTCTCCGGTATTGCGGATACCATTACAAAAACCGCCGCGGAGTCCAAGCATATTAACATGTTCCTTGGATTTAATATCACACAGTCTCCGATGGATGTCATCCGCGAGGGTATGGCAAACGGATCTGCTCTTCTGATTGTAGGAGCAATTCTGGTGCCGGTTCTGGCATGGTTTACCCAGTGGCTGAACTACAAGCTGATGCCGCAGGCACCATCTTCCAACAACGGAAATAAGACAGCAAATTCCATGGAAAATTCCATGAAGACCATGAACACGGTAATGCCTGTTTTCTCCGCATTTATGTGTTTATCGTTCTCCATCGGTATTGGTATTTACTGGATTGCAGGTGCGCTTGTTCGAAGCGTACAGCAGGTTGTGATCAACCGTCATATGTCCTCGATTGACATGGATGAGGTGATCCGCAAAAATCAGGAAAAAGCGGCCAAGAAGAGAGAAAAAGCCGGCCTTCCGCCGCAGAAAATCACACAGGCTGCAACGCAGAGTGTGCGTAATATTCAGGTACAGGAGAACGAAGAGCCGTCTGCTGAGGAAAAAGAGGCAGCAAGAAAGGCTTCGACTGAGTATTACAACAGTAATCAGGAATACCGCGCCGGAAGCATCGCTGCGAAAGCAAACATGGTAAAACAGTTTGATGAAAAGAACAGCAAAAAGAAAAAATAGGGGGTAAATCTTTATGGAGTTTATCGAAGTATCCGCAAAAACAGTGGACGACGCTATTACAAAAGCCTGCATTGAGCTTCAGGCTGCCAGCGATAAACTGGAGATCCAGGTCATCAGCGAAGGCAGTTCCGGATTCTTTGGAATCGGAAGTAAACCGGCTGTGATTCGTGCCGCTGTAAAAGCCGCACCGGAAAAAGAACCGGAAGCACCCCAGAAACCAGAGAAAAAAGAGGCAGCTCCTGCACCGGTAAAGGAAGCGCCGAAAAAAGAAGCTGTAAAGAAAGAAACGGAAAGAAAATCTGCTCCGCGTCAGGCAGAAACTGCAAGACGCTCCGAGCCAAGAGAAGAGCGTGAAGTAGTTCAGAGAACAGACGAGGAAATCGCCCAGATCAAGGCAACGGCACTTGAGTTCTTAAGCGGTGTATTCAAAGCCATGGAGCTCCCGGTTGAGATCCAGATGGAGTATAATGCCGAGAACGGTTCTCTTGAAGTTGATTTTGCCGGTGAGGATATGGGTATCCTGATCGGAAAAAGAGGACAGACACTGGATTCCCTTCAGTATCTGACCAGCCTTGTG
>ENA-OPXH01000188-OPXH01000188.1-human-gut-metagenome-genome-assembly--contig:-NODE-188-length-59873-cov-4.988699_pt1 | contig 59873 bp, 52 predicted proteins | sample MGYA00241521_ERZ502034 | MGnify/ENA primary metagenome ERZ502034 (study PRJEB25962, sample SAMEA2042103) | human gut metagenome | biome: human gut; feature: human-associated habitat; material: faeces... | reverse complement strand
GCCCTGCTCACCCGCTTCGTACCCGATGACGGGTATTCTTTGCTGGCGAACAAAAATCTGGTATCCTACATTTTCATGGCGGTGATTGTCGCTACTTTCACGGGATTAAGTATCAGCGCCGAAGAGATCATCAAGGACCGGACGCTCCTAAAGCGAGAACGATTCTTGCGATTGAGCCGAGGCAGTTATCTCTCGTCAAAGATGTTCTACCTGCTTTGTATCTCAGCGATCCAAAGTTTGCTATTCATAGTGGTAGGAAATTTATTGATAGGCATTGGAAGCGAGATGTTCCTTACTTGGTGGATCACGCTATGGGCAACCTCATTCCTCGCCAACCTGACAGGTTTGGTACTATCGCAATCCCTAAACTCGATCGTAGCGATCTATATAACGATACCGCTGCTTTTAATCCCGCAGATCTTACTTTGCGGCTTAGTTGTCAAGTTCGACGATTTGAGCAGAAGCGCATCCAGCCGGAACATAGTGCCCCTTATCGGTGAGGTTATTCCCTCACGTTGGGCATTCGAGGCGTTGGTTACGGAACAATTCCGGAACAACAGCTACAACCGCCTATTTTTCACGGTCGAGAAAGAAAAGTTCCTAGCGCAATATTACCGGAATGTCCATGCTGACGAGGTGCGCAGCCTCATAAACAGCCTCAACCTGATCCCGGAGAAACGGGAAAAGAACACCCGGACGATCCACAACGAACTGGCCGTACTATCCCGTGCCGCCCGTATCGCCCCCTATACGTCCAAAGAGAGTTACGAGAGCTATATGGATAAAGTAGAAAAAGCCCTGCATACCCGTAGCGATAATTTCACGGCGTTATTAGAGAAAAAACGGAAAGAGGTCATTCAAGAACACGGCTCCGAATGGTTGAACACCTTGAAAAAGGAACATCATAACTCAGCCATCGAGGAGCTGGTACTCAACTCAACCAGTACCCAATTCTATAAGGAGGCCCACAACCGGATCTACCCTAAAATCGGGCAGATTTATCTGGAACCGGACAATAATTGGGGACGTGCGCCTTTCTATAGTCATGAGAAAAAATTCGCCGGTTATACATTTTCTACTTTTACATTTAATTTATTAATGTTAGGAATCTTTGCTTTATTGGTAATTATATCTATCTTCGCAGAGTTTCCCGGCAAGTATTTAAACAAAGGGAGCGATTAATGACAAAATATATAATCTAAAAATAAAGAATAACATGAAAAAGAGTTTTGTTAGCCTGCTAACCATAGCAGCGATTACATTTGGAATGGTATCTTGCAACAGCAGTAAAAAACAAGACGCCGCTGAGCAAAAAGTAGAGGAAGAAGCAGCTATCGCAGGAGAAGTATCTAAAGGTCTGCTTACTGCCGAGTTGAAAGACGAGGTTACTCGTTTCTTGAAAGATATGCCGGATTCGGAGTTGCCTTACAAAGTATCTACCGGCGAGGTTACGATCTCTGTCGCTAATACTGATTTTATGTTGCCGGTCAGCAAGGTTTCCGAATTGAACACACAAGCCCAGAAAGCACGTGCTTGCGGTATCTACTTCGCAGACTTGAACGTATTGAAGGCTATGAAAAAGCCGACTACAGATATCGAGAACGTATTGGTTAAATTGACTACGGATCTGGACATTCCATTCGCTATCGACATCATGAAAGAGTCCGCTCCCGCTAACGCCAGCAAAGAGGAGTTAAGCAAATTCATGAAAAACCAAGAAAACAAATTGATCGACGCTATGATGGAAAATGATAAGGCTGACGTTGAGCTTGAGTTGTTAGGGGGCATGGCTGTAGAATATGCCATTGTATACGCAAATCCGGGCTTGGTTGTTAAAGGCGACGCTATTTCCGCCGGTTTGAGCGAGAATATGGAAAAACGTATCGGTATCATCCAGCAGATCACAGCCGACTTAGCTAAATATTATCCTGACTTGGAGCAATTAGGGACTACAATCGCTCCGTTAAGCGGAATGGTAGCAACCATAAATACGGCTCGTGAGTCAAAAGCTAAGATTGAGGAAATGCGTGCGAATCTATTGAAGTAATATAAACCTCATATCATAAAAAGTGTATGGTGATAACATCATACACTTTTTTATATCCCTTCGGATATCACTGCAACAGGCTTTGCAATAGTACTGCAACAAGCCTTACAGTAGTACTGCAACAGGCCTAGCAGTAGTACTGCAACCCTTATGCAGTAATGCTGCAGCACCTATGCAGTATCCTATATCTTATGAGTTTTGATAAGTACCTTATCCCCATTTTCCAGAGTAGTAGCGAAAAGATAGATAGTTCCTCCATCCGCAATTTTAGTTCGCTTACGTAACTCATCCACCGAGAGGGGGAAATTACGGACTGTGATATTCGCTTGGGGAATCTGCCTCGACAAGGTCTTACATTGTTTATTCGTAAAGGGGATCACTTCGTCTACCACAAAAGAACGTCCCGGAAAACTAGGGACAACCTCATCCGACGTATATAAATGACTGTTGACATGCAATTTATTCAATCCAAAGCGAGTGGCGACCGCTTTAAACGCACCCGCCTTCAAGATGGAAGCGTTCGGTTCGTATAAATAACGCTTGACTTCTCCACGGATGGAAGCGACAGCTTCCCGTTCTTCCACCAATGAGAACACAAACAATTCCGGCTCTTCCTCCGAAGTGAAATTCACGCAACAGATTTGAGGACTCCCGCCTTTCGAGCCTCGCTCCAACACAAACAAAAGCTCCTTACATTCATTTTTCACCGAAAGCACCTGTATGGCTGTCACATCCGGAAGCAAATCCAACGTCATATGAATATCCGCCATCGGAGATAATTTAGCGATCACCTTAGGGGCATGACCAAACAAGACAGGAACCAACTTTGTCAAATCCGGCTCGCAATCCTGCAGCGCAAAAATCCGCTTATTCCCCTCTCCCCTACGAGCCGGATCGATATAAAACACATCTATTCCATCGATCTTATCTATCAACTCCGTAGAATCGCCATTCAATACCGTTACGTTACCAACGTCTAGCACCTTGAAATTATGGATAGCCGCCTCGCAATAAGCGGGAAAGCGTTCGATATAAGTAACCTGCCGTACTTTCCGGGAGAAGAAATAGCTATCGATCCCCAATCCACCAGTCAAATCACATACATGTGCCTGTGGATCTACCAACCTCTGTTTGTACAAGGCAGTCTGTTCCGAGGAACATTGCTCCGCCGCTATCTTCGCCGGAAAAACCAGTCGATCGTTTTGATACCATGAAGGTAGTTTATCCTTGATCTGCCGCCGAGATTTTAATTGATCCACCACGAAAGGGATATCGATCCCCGGATAACGAGAGGCGGAAAGCAACAGACGATTCAAATCATCCGACGCATGTTCCTTGATAAATCGTGAAAGTTCCTCTATTTGTTCCATGCTTTGTCAACCTATACGTTCTTTAGGCAAAGTTAGCATAAAACGGCTACCTTTACCATATTCCGACTTCAATTGTATCTCACCGCCGAAACGCTGCGCTATCACTTGGCAAATCGCCAGTCCGAGTCCGGTGCCTTGCGCAAACTCATCCAATTTGCAAAAACGATCAAAAACTTGCTTCTGTTTCTCCTCAGGGATACCGATACCAGTGTCTTCTACATAGATATGAAGGCAGTCGCCTTTCGTACAGAAATAGTATCCCACTTCTATATAGCCCGAAGTCGTGAACTTGATGGCATTATTGATAAAATTAGACAATACTTGTTTCAGCCGATAAGGATCTACCGCCACAACCACCGGGATCTCGGGGACACGCATGCGTAGCTCTACCCCCTCGGGCATCATCAACTGGAAAGTACAATAGATTTCATTGATCAAGACATTCAAATCATGGCGATCGAAAACAAAACTCATCTTTCCAGATTCCATACGGGAAAGATCTAAAATATCATTGATCAGTTTCAATAGTAAGTCGGAGTTCGTATTAATCAACTTCACGAACTGCTCACGCTCTTCCGGCTCCAAGACCTCTTCCGAGTTCATTAAATTCGAGAAACCGACAATCGCATTCAGCGGCGTACGGATCTCATGGCTCATATTCGCCAAGAAAGCCGACTTCATCCGATCCGACTCCTCGGCTTTTTCCCTCGCAGAGATCAAGACCTCCTCCGTATCCTTGATATTTTGGATATTCAAACATAAGCCATTGATTACATACCCATCATTCGCATCCTCTAAGCTTCCGTAACGAAATTCCCACCATTGGTAACCTTTCCCGTTAAAATCGCAACGATATTGAAGGATATGATGAGAGATCGTACCCGTACAAATGAAATCAATCAAGGAGCGCAAACTCTGCCTATCGTCCGGATGAGTCATCTCGTACAGCTCATCCAAAGGAATTTCCCGGGGAGAAATATTCACATAGCTAAAGAACTCGTTGTCAAACCGGAAGGTACCAGACTGTAATTTCCAAGCGAATATATTCCCCCCTTCCAACGCTAAAGAAAGATGCTCCTTCTCTTGCTTTAAATTAGCGAGCACCGCTTTCCTTCGTCTTGCTTCCCGCCAATAGAGATAAAACAAATAACCGATCAATGCCAGCAATAAGATCACGCCCAAGGAAGAGGCGATAAAAACCCCAATCTTATACCGTTCAGAAATAGGCATATTGATGATGTGAACATTAGTAGGGACCTCCTCCTTTGAGATACCTAAACGTTGCATCTCCCCCCAATCATACAGATACTCTTTAGGACTCTCTACGATCGGAACGGAAGAGACAGGCGTACCGGAAAGAATTTTAGCCGCCAACCGAGCCTGTTCCGCCGCTTGTATGCGATTCGAGCAAAAATAGCCTCCCAGAACTTCCACGTTTATATTAAAGATTTCCCGCACCGCCGTAAATGAAGGAGTCACGAACATCTTAGACAAACCTGCGGATGTATAGTCATAACGGATATTGAAAAATACGCAATAAGGATAGGTACCATTAATATTACTCAATAAAAACTCCCCATTGGCTTTACGAAAAGGCATGAAATGAATTACATTTTTCGAAGGACGTATCGCCTTCATTCTCATCTCGGTTCTAAACGTCATGGAATCTACCTTAAAGTCCGGGTCATTTAATTGGAAAGCCAATTGATTATAATTCAATACATATCGGCTCGTATCGACCGCTTTTATCAACTCCCGGAAAGCCAACTGCCCTAAGGAGGTCTTATCATAATTGATATAAATGCGAGACTTTCCCATTTGCTGATCGATCAAACGAAGGTTTTCCTTATAATCAATCTTGTCCCAACTACCTGTTACGTTCGGATATTTTTCCAGCAAATCCCAATTAGGGAAATTGACGCCAGAGAAAACAACCGGAACTTTCTTTACAAAAGGATGGCCGCATTTCATCAACGTATAGGTAGCCTGATCATCATTCACCAATATGATGTCGGGCTTCCAAAGACGTATCGTATCGATAAAGTTATACATCCGTTCCTCTTCCTCCTCAGCCATATAGCACTCACAATCGAGATAAAACGTGCGGATGTCCGCATTCACCCGGTTTTTTCTCAGTTCTTTCCGGATATCCGAGTTTAATTCCAGATAGTTCTTGTCATCCCACCGAAAAGATTGGATCACAAGCACACGGCTCCGCTTCGCCTCGGGTTTGCACCCCAACGCCAATAAGAGCAGAATAAAAACACCCCCGGCATAATTTAAAAATCTCATGTCCAAACTTTAAACAGTAAATGTGACAAAAGTACGACTATTTTCAGTATTCACATTCATTAGCTGTATCTTTCTTTCCTTTCATCCCTTCTAAAATGAATAAATAAATCTTTTATAGGGATTGTCAAGGAAAAGCCGTATATTTGTCCATTGGTTGAAAACCTTGTAAACTGTATATTAACAAGATTAATTCTATTAGTAAATGGGAAGAGTATTAGTTATTGGTGCAGGGGGCGTAAGTACCGTTGCTGTTAAGAAAATAGCGATGAATGCGGATGTCTTCACGGATATCATGGTAGCTAGCCGTACGAAAAGTAAATGCGACAAGATCGCCGCCGATATCAAGAACGTAAAAGTGCAAACCGCACAGGTAGACGCAGATAACGTGCAAGAGCTTGTTGCCTTGTTTAACGCCTTCAAACCGGATTTGGTGGTAAATCTGGCCTTACCTTATCAAGACTTGCATATCATGGATGCTTGTCTGGAATACGGCGTTAGCTATTTAGATACGGCCAACTACGAACCGCTTGATGAAGCCAAATATCAATACAGCTGGCAATGGGCCTATAAAGATCGTTTCGAGAAAGCCGGTCTTACCGCTATCTTGGGATGTGGTTTCGATCCGGGGGTTACCGGCGTATATACAGCCTATGCGGCAAAGCATCATTTCGACGAGATACACTATCTGGATATCGTAGACTGCAACGCAGGAGATCACCATAAGGCATTCGCTACCAATTTCAATCCGGAAATCAATATCCGTGAGATTACTCAACGTGGCAAATATTTCGAGGATGGGGAATGGAAGGAGACCGATCCGTTAAGCGTACATAAAGCCTTGAATTATCCGAATGTAGGACCGAAAGAATCGTATTTGATGTATCACGAGGAATTGGAAAGTTTGACCAAAAACTTCCCGACCCTCAAACGGGCTCGTTTCTGGATGACTTTCGGACAGGAATACTTGACTCATCTACGTGTCATCCAAAATATCGGTATGGCTCGTATCGACCCGATCCTTTACAACGGGCAGGAAATCGTTCCGATCCAATTCTTAAAAGCCGTATTGCCGAACCCGGGTGATCTGGGAGAGAATTATACTGGCGAGACTTCCATCGGTTGCCGCATCCGTGGTATCAAGGACGGTAAGGAATTAACTTATTACGTATACAACAACTGTAGCCACCATGCCGCTTATCTAGAGACAGGAGCGCAAGGTGTTAGTTATACCACCGGTGTTCCCGCCATGATCGGCGCCAAATTATTTATGCAAGGCATTTGGAAGAAACCGGGAGTATGGAATGTAGAGGAATTCAATCCGGACCCATTCATGAAAGAGCTAAATGAGCAAGGTTTGCCTTGGCATGAATTGTTTAACATTGACTTAGAATTGTAATATGGCAGTACAAATAGGCGATAAGGTTCCCGAGTTTTTGGGAACCGATCAAGACGGTAAAGAGGTAAAGATGAGTGACTATAAAGGGAAAAAAGTAGCGCTCTATTTCTATCCGAAAGATAACACGAGCGGTTGCACGGCGGAAGCATGCAGCTTACGTGACGGCTATCAAGCCTTACAAGCGAAAGGCTTCGAGATCATCGGAGTAAGCAAAGATAGCGCCAAATCGCATCAAGGCTTTATACAAAAGCAAAACTTACCTTTCCGTTTAATAGCGGACACAGACACGACCTTACAAGAACAGTTTGGTGTGTGGGCTGAGAAAAAAATGTACGGACGTTCATACATGGGGACTCTCCGGACCACCTTTATCATTAACGAGGAAGGTATTGTTACTAATATCATCGGGCCGAAAGAGGTGAAGACAAAAGACCATGCAAATCAAATCCTTAATTTATAAGGGACACATATGGCAAAAGAAGAAAATTTGTTCGAAGAAAAAGCGAAAGAAGAAGGTGGTAAACCAGCCGCTAACACGGATAAGCTAAAGGCTTTACGTGCGGCAATGGATAAAATCGAGAAGAACTACGGAAAAGGTTCGATCATGAAACTAGGCGATGAAAACATCGAGGATATCGAGGTGATACCGACAGGCTCTATCGCTTTAAACGCAGCGCTGGGCGTAGGCGGATATCCGAAAGGACGTATCGTCGAGATCTATGGTCCGGAATCTTCCGGTAAGACAACCATAGCGATCCATGCGATCGCCGAGGCTCAGAAAAAAGGAGGTATCGCCGCATTTATCGATGCGGAGCATGCTTTTGACCGTTTCTATGCTGAAAAGTTAGGCGTTGATGTAGAGAACCTATGGATCTCCCAGCCGGATAACGGTGAGCAGGCCTTGGAAATAGCCGAGCAGTTGATCCGTTCATCCGCCGTAGATATCATTGTTATCGACTCCGTAGCCGCTTTGACTCCTAAAGCTGAGATTGAGGGCGATATGGGAGACAGCAAGATGGGTCTGCAAGCTCGCTTAATGTCGCAAGCCCTTCGTAAATTGACAGCTGCGATCAATAAGACGAATACGACCTGTATCTTCATCAACCAATTGCGTGATAAGATCGGCGTAATGTTCGGGAACCCGGAAACGACGACTGGTGGTAATGCGTTGAAGTTCTACGCCTCAGTCCGTTTGGATATCCGTAGTATTGGAAAGCTGAAAGATGGTGACGAGATCAAGGGTAACCAAGTGCGTGTGAAAGTCATAAAAAACAAGGTGGCTCCTCCATTCCGCAAGGCAGAGTTCGATATCATGTTCGGTCAAGGTATCTCCCGTTCCGGAGAGATCATCGATCTTGGCTCTGAACTGAATATCATCAAGAAGAGCGGTTCGTGGTACAGCTACAATGATACCAAATTGGGACAAGGTCGTGATGCGGCAAAACAATGTGTCGAGGACAATCCCGAATTGGCAGACGAATTATCCGAATTAATATTTGAGGCATTAAAAGCCAACAAGTAATTTGCGGGGGCGGGCACCCCCCGCCCCTATACGAAATTGTAATGAGTAATAAAGACAAATATCGTTTACTTTGCAATACTGAAAAAAATATACCGATCTTCTCACATGACTGGTGGTTGGATACGGTTTGCGGAGAAAAAAAATGGGATGTCTTGCTTATAGAACAAAAGGGAAAGATACAGGCAACCCTCCCCCTTTACGTCCCCCATTCCGATATTGTCTCAATGCCTTCTTACACCCAAACAATGGGCCCTTGGTTCACCGCAAGTTCCTCCGACACGAAATATACGACCGAGTTAGGACGACGTCAAGAACTATGCAAACAATTCACGGAAGAACTAAAACGCTATCCGCACTTCCTGCAAAATTTCAATTATGACATCACGGATTGGCTTCCGTTTTATTGGGCGGGATATAACCAAACGACACGTTATACCTATTTATTAAAAAATATCCGGGATCATCAAGCGGTATGGGAGAATATGAGCCCCAATATCCGGCGAAATATTACGAAAGCGCAGAATAAATACCATATATCCGTAAAAAAAGGGATTCCTTTGAATGAGTTCCTAGCTGTACAAGCCCAAACATTTGACCGCCAGCATGTACGAATCAAGGAAGACACGAATGTACTGAAAGACTTGATCGCCACTTGCCGACAAAGAGGACAAGGTGATTTATGGGGAGGTTATGACGAGCAAGGCCATTTACATGCGGCCGCTTTCATCGTATGGCAAGATCGATCGGCTTACTATCTCGCTGGAGGAGGAAATCCGGTCTATAGAGGTTCCGGAGCGCAAAGCTACGTCCTGTGGGAATGTCTTCATTTCGTTTCTCAATTTACGACGGTATTTGATTTCGAAGGGTCTATGCTACCCGGAGTAGAACGTTTCTTCCGCGAGTTCGGAGCTATCCAAACCCCATTTTTCACAATATCTAGGGGGAAATTGAGTTTATTAGACAGAGCACGCATTAAACTAAGCAAATGGGTATGAAAAATCGCACTTTACATTATATAATACGTTTTCTTGTAGGAGATGATGTCCCTAGCGAACTGGTGGAAACGATCGGGTACACGGCTGATCCCAATAAATTCGACCGATATAACGTCGTTATCATTCCATCCGGCTTCTTTGATGGACAAACATACGGGACTCCTGCTTCCTTACCGGAACTCCCTTTGCAAGAGGTTCAAGGTATCCCCTTGTTATTCGGCTCGCCGAAAGAGGAATGGGTAAGAGATACATGGGTGGTTCATGCCGATATCATCGCAAGTACTTATTTTCTCATTTCCAGATACGAGGAGATGGTACGGCGTGGACTTCGGGATGAGCATGGAAGATTTCCCGGTAAAGAGTCCTTGCCCTACCGGGCCGGTTTCCTGCATCGTCCGATCGTGGATGAATATCGCATGCTGCTTCATCGTTGGCTACGCCAATCCCGGTTACGTGTACCCGAGGTAAAAAAGCAAATCCGGAAGATCTACCTCACGCACGACGTAGATTCTCCGACTCTATATCGTTCGTGGAAAGGTTTGATACGGTCTATTAGAGATAGAAGAGGTTTATATAAATCCTTTCAAGGTAAATTCGGTACCCTTGAGAAAGACCCGTTTTATACCTTCCCTTGGTTTTTCCGCCAGAATAGTATCCTTCAGGATTTGATCGGGAAGGAACAATGTCACCCTATCCTATTTATCCGGAACGGGGGGAAAGCCAAGCACGACAAACCTCATTACGATTTGAGGAATAAAGATATTCGTAAATTGATAAAAAGTGCTCTAGAGCATAATGTAACTATTGGTTTGCATAGTAGCTACCAAGCGGGTACGACTCCCAGCCTTATCCGGAAAGAGAAAACCGGTCTGGAAGATCATATCGGTAAAAATGTTCGGTTCAACCGTCATCATTTCTTGGCTATCCGGGAACCGGAAGATATGGACCAAATAGAGGCTGCTGGGGTTACGGACGATTTCACCATGGGGTATGCCGATGTCTCCGGATTCCGGTTAGGGACTTGCTACCCGGTTCGTTGGATCAATCCGATCACCCGCCGGCTATCTCCTCTCCGACTACATCCGCTTATTATAATGGATTGTACCCTAGAGGAGGAAAAATATATGGGACTGGATTTTGACAGGGCTTTAACCTATTGCCGGAATTTAGTGGAACAAGTAAATAATGTAGGAGGTGAATTGGTTTTACTATGGCATAATGACTCCGTACAAGAAGGGTCCGGAAGTTATTTACGTAAATTATACGCCCAGCTATTAAAAGAATTAGCGAAGCAGTGAAAACAACAAAATCCCTGTATTCAAATAAATCAGAAAGAATGATTACTAATTGTAAAAATATTTTAGTCCTCGCCCCTCATACGGATGATGGGGAACTTGGGTTGGGGGGAACTATCTCACGCCTGATAGAAGATGGTAAAAAAGTGACCTATGTGGCTTTCTCCACCGCACAGCAATCGGTTCCCGAAGGTTTTCCGAAAGATATCTTGAAGACAGAGGTCAAGCAAGCGACCCAGACCTTAGGTATAGAACCGGGAAACCTAATCATATACAATTACGAAGTAAGAAAACTGGGATACGCAAGACAAGAGATATTAGAGGAGTTAATACGCCTGAAAAAAGTATCCGATTTTGACCTAGTCTTCATCCCTAGCTTGCACGACATCCACCAAGATCATACGACGATCGCCCAAGAGGGTCTACGAGCGTTCAAAAACACGAATATATTAGGTTATGAGTTAATCTGGAACAACCTGACATTCAATACACAATGTTTTGTAAGGCTGGAAGAGCGCCATATCGACGCAAAGGTAGAATCATTGAAAGCCTATAAATCGCAAGGAGCGAGAGATTATCTATCCAAGGACTTTATCTATTCATTAGCAAGAGCACGGGGCGTCCAAGCAGGATGTACCTATGCGGAAGCGTTTGAAGTCATTCGTCTATTCTTATAACCCTGATTGAATCCATGAATAAACTCCTTATCATATGTGATATGTTCCCACCCGCTTTCGCCCCCAGAATGGGATATCTATGCAAATATTTGACACGCATGGGATGGGAAGTTACCGTAGTGACAGAATACATAGAAGACAATACATTCGAATTCCTTACGGGGTATGCGGACGTGTATTGCGTCCGCTACTACAAAGCATCAGGAAAGATCTCAAAGCATATCGAATGGATGTGGGTCATGTTTCTAGACATCTTGTTTGGTTATAAAGACATGAAAATAATCAACGCATGTATTCCCTTAATAAAGACCAACCAGTACAAAGGAATATTGTGTAGCACATACCGTACCTTTCCTTTAACCGCCGCCAAGACGTTAGCGATCCATACCAACCTCCCTTTCGTCGTGGATTTACGAGATATTATCGAGCAATACGCCTCCAACGAATATATATCGCATAAATTCCATACATTTTCATGGCTAGACGCATTCATCACAAAGCGATTTCGCAAACGGTTACTTAGAAAGCGGAATAACGCTTTGGAGGTAGCGGATTGTGTCACGACCGTATCGCCTTGGCACGTGGAGGTACTTAAACAATATAATCCCAATGTAAAACTGATTTATAACGGATTCGATCCCGAGTTGTTCTATCCGCAACAAATCAAGACCTCCCGGTTTATCATTACCTATACCGGACGGTTGTTAAGTTTAGCGATCCGAAATCCGGAGTTATTATTTGCGGCCATCGCCCGTCTTACGGAGGACAAGGTCATTATCCCCGAAACTTTTCGAGTTGTATGGTATACCGATCAAGAGTCCCGCTCCATCATCCGCCAAGAGGCCGAACAACATGGGGTGCAATCTTTCATGGATTACCATGAGTATGTACCGGCATCCGATATTCCCCTCATCTTGAACAAAAGCTCGGTGCTGCTTTCCTTGACGAATAAGTTTGACACGTCTGGTCCAAAAGGCTTCATGACAACTAAGTTCTTTGAATCGCTTGCGGTAGAAAAACCCATCTTATGCGTACAGAGTGACGAGGCTTACCTCGCCGAAGCCATCAAGGAGACCCATTCCGGACTGGCCGCAACCCGGGTAGACGAGGTGTACGATTTCTTGAAACATTACTATGAGGAATGGCAGGAAAAAGGATATACGACCTCGCCCGTCAATCGGGATAAGCTATCGAATTATTCCCGGAAAGAGCAAGCTAGCCAATTTGCGCGTATATTTGAGGAGATTTAAGCAGATGGATAAATACCTCAACATAGTATCGTTCAATATACCTTATCCCGCCAATTACGGAGGGGTCATTGATGTGTATTATAAACTGGAGGCCTTGCATGCATGCGGCGTGAAACTCATATTACATTGTTTCGAATATGAACGTCCGCACGCACCGGAATTAGAAAGCATTTGCGACAAGGTTTTCTATTATAAACGCCGTACCGGGGTAATCGCTAATTTAACATGGCTCCCTTACAATGTATATAGCCGTAAAGATCATCGCTTGATCGAGAATCTTTTACAAAATGATTACCCGATCTTATTTGAGGGCCTCCACTCCTGCTATTATATGGACGATCCCCGTTTAAGAAACCGGATGAAGATATTCCGGGAGTGCAATATCGAGCACGATTATTATCGCCACTTGGCAAAGTCTGGCAAAGGATTGGTTCGCAATGCCTTTTTCAAGATCGAGGCCATGCGCTTCCAAGCCTATCAGAAAGTAGCACAGTACGCAAATCTGATAATCGCCGTATCCACGACAGACGCAGACTATTTACGAAAACAATTTCCCAATCAAAGGATCGAGTTCGTTCCTTGTTTCCACGAGAATAACCGGATTACGGCCAAACCGGGAAAATCCGATTATATTTTATATCATGGCAAGTTATCCGTTATCGAGAATGAGCGAGCCGTGTTATTTCTCACCAAGCATGTTTTCAGCCAATTAAAACATACCTGCATAATAGCGGGCATGAACCCGACCCGTTTGATACGAGAGGCAGCCGCTCCTTACCCACATATAAAAGTAGAAGCAAATCCCAGTAAGGAACGTATGGACGCATTGATCCACAACGCACAAATTCATATGCTAATCACATTTCAAGATACCGGCCTAAAACTAAAGCTTTTGAACAGCTTATTCGCCGGAAGGCATACGATTGTCAATCATCTCATGCTAGCGGGTAGCGGATTAGATCCTTTATGCCATATCGCCGATACGCCGGATGAGATGATACGGGCTTGCGAACAATTAATGGCCCTACCTATAGATAAAGAGGCGATAGATAAACGAAAACAATTATTGTTCCCTGCTTTTTCTAATGAAGATCAGGGGATACGTTTATACAAGATGATATATGATGAAAGAGAATAGAAGTGATTTATTACATACATTAACCGAACGTTTGAAAGCGATCGACTATAATAAATTACCTATCAGCGATTATAATAAGCGATACATCGGCAACTTAAAGCCGGCGTTAAGCTATTTCATGCATATATACGCAGATTGCCTACAAAGAGGACTTCAAGCGATACAAACCCCTATCTCCGATGTCACGCTAATCGATTATGGAGGAGGAACCGGCTTCCTTAGTATTCTGGCGAAATCCATAGGAATAGGACAAGTTATTTATATTGATCTTAACCCATCTTCCGTGGAGACGATCCAGCTATTGAAACAAATAATAGGAATAGGCCCCGATACCATACTCCATGGAGATTCAGATGTTCTTGCGGACTGGTGCGCAAGGAACAAAGTCTCCCCCCAACTTTTAATCGCTACGGACCTGATAGAACATGTCTATGATTTATCTTTGTTCTTCAAGGATTTAATCCATATAAACGATTCCATGTATCTACTATTCACGACAGCCTCTACACCATTCAACCCGTATGTCCAACAACGGTTACATAAGATGATGATCGGATGCGAAAGTGGATCTTTGGAATCCCCCAACTATTATACATTACGAGAGCAATTCATAACGAAACTTTGCCCGGCTTTCTCCCCAAAAGAAGTAGAGACATGGGCCCGGCAGACTAGAGGCTTGACCTATCCCGATATCCAAAAAGCGATCGAGAAAAAGAGTTTACCAAGCCCGGAAGACCCATACAATACTTGCGATCCGGCTACAGGTAATTGGGCCGAACGAATCCTTCCCATACAGACTTATGAGGACTTATTGGCACCCTACCAGTTCAAGCTTAAAGTAGAGAAAGGATTTTATAACGCAGACCGAAACAACCCAGTTCTTTCTTTGATATGCAAAGGTATCAACGCATTGATCCGCAACAGCGGCTCCTTTGGTTTTCTATTGGCACCATTCATCATTCTCTCCTGCGGCAAGGAGCGAGCAGATGCCATCTAGAACATATTCACGGGTCAAGTCCTCTGCTTTCAAGATTTGGTCGTTCCACTGCAATAAATCAATATCTATCGGCACACGCCCACAAGATTTATCTTCCGGCTTACGGCCGATGCAGCATTCTATATCTTTCAAGACATCCTTTATTCGCGCCGGACTCTCCTCGCTATACAAAACAGCCACTCGATTCAAAAATGTAGTTGATAATGGACAATCGATCGGTTCCGTATAAACTGGCTGAGAAAACTGTATAAAAACAAAATGAGCACGCAGCATCTCCGCCGCGCGCTCCATATTTTTCTCTTTATCCCAATTAGAGCCTAAGCACAATAGAACCCGGTTTCGTTTATTCTCCATCTCCGGCTAAAAGCGTTTAGTCATTCTTATGATTATTCAAGAATGTATTGATAAAACCGATCAACTTCACGAAAGAAGCGGAAAATTGTCCGGTATCGCTATTACGGATAGAGATAAATTTCTCCTTACCTTCCGTGGTAAATGAAACCTGATACATGATATCCCCTAAATCCCGGTTCGTCTCCTCCTCAAAGCCATAAGAGTCTTTCATCTTAAAGAAATTACATTTTTGCAGAATCGGTTTTAAAGAAGCAAACTCCTCGTCAGTCAATGTCCCCTCCATAATTTTAGGATCTCGTTTCTTGGCGAAATTATCCATATAATAATTATACTCCTCGATACGGAATGTCTTGTCACTATCAAACAGAACCATTAGTTTGTAGTTATCTACACTTTCCATACTATAACTAAAAGAGAAATCCTTCAATTCTTTTTTACAGCCTGTAAAACAAGCAGACAGAAGAACCAATAAGGTGGTGAACAAAGTAATTCGTAGTTTCATTTGTCTAAAGTTGAAATTTGTGGCACAAACATACATAAAATACTCGAAAAACAACCCATGGAAATAAAAAAATACCTATTAGTTGGTATTGGTGGTACGAAGTTTTCAAGCTACCTTCGCGTAACATTTAATAGGACATGAGATTATCAGAACTTCGCACAGGCGATAAAGGTGTTATAGTAAAGGTAATGGGTCGCGGAGCTTTCCGCAAACGCATTATCGAGATGGGATTTATCAGAGGGAAAGAAGTGATCGTTATACAAAACGCTCCGCTCAAAGACCCTATTCACTATCGTGTAATGGGATATGATGTCTCATTGCGACGCTCGGACGCCGCATTGATCGAAGTCGTTAGCGCGGCGGATTTCGAGAAGGAACAAGCTACCTCGGTACAAGATACGAACAGGAGTGCAGACTCTTTTATCCTGCCTTCCGGCAATGAATTGCAAGCCATCGCATTACATAAAGGAAAAACAATTAACGTAGCCTTGGTTGGTAATCCGAACTGCGGAAAGACCTCTCTTTTCAATTTCGCATCCGGAGCACATGAGCATGTGGGTAACTATAGCGGCGTGACCGTAGATGCCAAGGAAGGAACCTTCCAACAGAATGGCTATACATTCCGCATCGTAGATTTACCGGGTACTTACTCCCTATCCGCTTACACGCCGGAAGAATTATACGTGCGTAAGCATTTGAATGAAGAGCAACCAGACGTGGTGATCAATGTTATCGACGCATCCAATCTGGAGCGAAACCTATATTTGACCGCCCAACTGATCGATATGGACGTTCGCATGGTAATCGCCTTAAACATGTATGATGAGCTGGAACGCCATGGTAATAAATTCGATCATGAGTCCTTAGCGAAAATGATCGGGGCACCGATTATCCCGACCGTAAGTAAAACAGGCTTTGGCATAGAGGATTTGTTTAACCGTGTAATCAAGGTATACGAAGAAGAAGATCCTGTCATCCGTCATATCCATATTAATTACGGAGAGTCTTTAGAGAAAGGGATCAGCAACGTTAGGAAGACCTTGAAAAATAGCGTGGATATACCCAAAAGCTTGTCAAAGCGCTATCTATCTATCAAGCTATTAGAGGGAGACCGGGAGATAGAGACATTTATAAAAACGCTGCCCGGTGCCGAAACGATCTTCCAAGAAAGAGACCGTAATACAGCCCTAATAGAAAAGTTATTGCAAGAGGATTGTGAGACCGCATTCACGAACGCACGCTATGGCTTTATTTCCGGAGCGTTGCGTGAGACTTACGAACAAAATATGATCAAAGAGGCAACGAGTACGCAGATCATCGATCTATTCGTCACGCATAAAGTCTTAGGCTTCCCTATCTTTATCCTATTCATGTGGATCATGTTCGAGGCCACTTTCCGTTTGGGAGGCTATCCGATGGAATGGATAGAGGCATTGGTCGAGGTGATCGGTAATTTCGTGCGCAACCATATGTCGGAAGGACCTTTGAAGGATCTTCTCGTGGATGGTATCATCGGTGGCGTGGGAGGTGTTATCGTGTTCCTGCCGAATATCTTGATTCTGTATATGTTCATATCGTTCATGGAAGACTCCGGATATATGGCACGTGCGGCTTTTATCATGGATAAGATCATGCATAAGATGGGACTGCATGGAAAGTCGTTCATCCCTTTAGTGATGGGATTCGGTTGTAATGTTCCTGCTATCATGGCCTCCCGTACGATAGAGAGCCGTAATAGCCGGATGATAACGATGTTGGTAAATCCGTTGATGAGCTGTAGCGCCCGCCTGCCGGTTTATGTATTGCTGACCGGGGCGTTTTTCCCGAAGAACGCCAGCTTTGTGTTATTAGCTTTATATGTATCCGGAATCTTGCTGGCAGTTATCATGGCCCGTCTTTTCAAACGCTTCCTGTTTAACGAGGAGGATGTTCCTTTCGTAATGGAACTCCCCCCCTACCGGATGCCTACCGGCAAATCCATCATGATCCATATGTGGGAGAAAGCGAAACAATACTTGCACAAGATGGGAGGTATCATCTTGGTCGCTTCTATCATCATCTGGTTCCTTGGGTATTTCCCCAGACATTCGGAGAGCGGAGATCAGTTTGATCGCCAGATAGCGGAGATCGAAAATACGGAGTTGGATTCTCAAGAAAAAACAGATACGATAGAGGAGTTAGAACGCTTGAAGGCAATCGACCACCAACAAAATTCGTATATCGGGCGTATCGGCCAGACGATTCAACCGATCTTGGCTCCTTTAGGATTCGATTGGAAAATGAGTGTAAGCCTACTTACCGGTATGGCGGCGAAAGAAGTTGTTGTCAGCACGTTAAGCGTATTATACACGGGGAATGCCGATGATGACAGCCAAGCCCTGTCGGAGCGTTTGAAGCAAGACCGTAACGCGGAAGGTAATTTGGTATTCACACCGCTCATAGCGATTAGCTTAATGCTTTTCGTCTTGATTTATTTTCCGTGCATAGCGACTATATCGGCTATTGTCAACGAGTCTGGCTCATGGAAATGGGGTATATTCGTTATCATTTATACTTGTGTCCTAGCATGGATCGTTTCTTTCATTGTTTATCAAACGGGAAATTTCTTTGTGGGTTTATTTTGCTAAGAACTTTCCTATGTTTTATTTAGTTATATATAGGAGGTAAATTTATAGGTATGTGGCAAGATATAGCAGTTTACGTTATTGGTATCTCGATTATCGGATATATCGCATATAAGGTTTATCGAATGTTCGCCGCCCCCAAATCCAAAGACCCTTGTTGCGGATGTAGTGGGTGTTCGTTAAAGAAAGAATTGATGAAATAGACAATGGGGTTGAGTCAAGCAAAGAATTGCAACACAGCCCCATAACTTATTTCCAACCAAAAGGTCTTTACCGACCTATGCAATGATAAATAAAACCGGCCTCCTCCAATTCTGCCTTATCATAGATATTACGTCCATCCAAGATTAAAGGCGTAGCCATTAATTTCTTAATAACAGACCAAGAAGGCATACGGAATTCTTTCCATTCAGTAACCAACAATAGTGCATCCGCATCTATCACAGCCTCATATATATCTTTAACATAAGAAATCACATCTTCAGGCAAACGTCTTTGAGCCTCAGGTATAGCCACTGGATCATAAGCCGAAACCAGACATCCGGCGTTTCTTAACTTTTCGATCAAAACCAATGAAGGAGCCTCTCGCATATCATCTGTCTCCGGCTTAAACGCCAACCCCCATAAAGCGATACGCTTGCCTTTAATATCCCCGTTAAAATGCTTCACCAACTTACGAAACAATATTGACTTCTGCTCTTCATTTACAGCCTCTACCGCTTCCAATATACGCATCTGATAACCACTATCGGCAGCGGTCTTCATAAGCGCCTTGACATCTTTCGGGAAACAAGAACCTCCATATCCGCAACCCGCATACAGAAAACGACTACCGATACGAGCATCCGTTCCAATCCCTTTACGCACCATATTTACGTCAGCACCGACAATCTCACACAAATTAGCGATATCATTCATAAAACTGATACGAGTCGCCAACATTGCGTTTGCCGCATATTTAGTCATTTCAGCGGAAGGAACATCCATAAAAATCACCCGGAAATTATTCAGTAAAAACGGACGATATAACTTTGACATCAATTTCTCGGCACGCTCGGATTCCACTCCTACAACTACACGGTCCGGACTCATAAAATCCTTTACCGCAGCCCCTTCCTTCAAGAACTCAGGGTTAGAAGCAATATCGAACTCTATATTTACATTCCGTTTAATTTGCTCATTTTTAATAGCTTGCTTTACCTTTTGGGCAGTACCAACAGGAACCGTGCTTTTAGTAACGACCAAAATATATTTATTCATATATCTTCCCACGGTCCGAGCAACCTCCAGCACATATTTCAAGTCCGCACTTCCATCCTCATCTGGAGGCGTCCCCACTGCGGAAAACAAGACTTCCACCTCATCCAGACATTCTTTTAACTCGGTAGTAAAATGCAAACGTCCCGCCTGCATATTACGAGCCACCAATTCATCCAAACCCGGCTCATAAATGGGAACGATGCCTTTCTTCAGATTATCGATCTTATTTTTATCCACATCTACACAAAACACCTCTGTACCCATTTCCGCAAAACACGTACCTGTTACCAAGCCTACATAGCCTGTTCCAACTATTGCTATTTTCATAATTCCCTTTGTTTCTCAAAATATCTTAAAAACGTATGCAAATGTACAATAATTCAGAGAAATCCGCTATCATAAATATACAAATTGAAAAAAATCATATATTCGTCTGTTTTTAAAGAAATAACTGTTAACTTTGTATTCGATTTCCCTTTAATAGAGGGAAATCTTACATTGTTAAACAAACGGAGAAATCAACAATAATAGATTCACCCGTCCGTTATTATTGCAGGTACAGTTTGACAGTAAAGAAAAATAAGGAAGAGAGCATGACTAAAGTTTGTTTCTTGGTATCATCATTATGCAACGAAGGCCCGGTTAATGTTATGTATAACATTATCCAATATATGGACTTCTCCAAGTTCAAGGTATCTATCATTACTTTCATACCAGAGAAAAAAACTACCCGAATTAAGGATTTCCAGAAGTATCCGCTTTCGATTCATCAATTGGCACCAGAAACGCCTCTTAATCCATTCGCTTTATTCACGGCACTAAAACAAGAGGTAAAATTGATTAATCCGGATATGCTTCATGCGCATTGTCCGCGTTCATTATATTTAATGTGCTTTTTACCTCGAAAGTATAAACGAATCTATACGATTCATATCTATCCGGGACTACAGCAGCAGATATTATATGGAAAATTTAAAGGAGATATCGTCAATCAACTAAACCATTTCTTCACCCGAAAAGTAGATCTCCCCATAGGTTGCTCTGAAAGTGTAGGAAAACTCTATAAAGAAAATAAAGGTTGGGACATCTCTTGCATACCCAATGGATCTTCGTTACCCATCTGGAATTGCGATCCGATTTATCGGCAAAAGCTAAGAAAAGATTTAGGACTAAAAGACGATATCCGATATTTTATTTTTATCGGGCGCTTCTCAGGAGAGAAGAATCCTGAACTATTAATACGTGCCTTTAAACAAATAGGGGCCAAGCAAGTGGGATTGATCATGCTCGGTGAGGGACCCTTATGGGAAGATTTAAAAAAAGAAGGTGATGACCGGATTCTTTTACCCGGTTTTAAAACGAATGTTTATGATTACTTAATCGCTTCCGATTATTATATTTCAGCCTCAGATGTCGAAGGATTGGCAAACACGCTGTTGGAGAGTATGACAGTAGGATTACCTATGTTACTTTCTGATATACCTTCACACCAAGAGGTGCTATCGAAGATGAGCGTCACGACAGGATATATTTTCAACAATAAAGACAGTAATAGTTTATTCGACAAAATAGAAAAAGTGCTCCTGTTAGATCGTACAGAAGTCGCACGAGAAGTACAAGACATATTCCAAAAGCATTATACAGCGAAGAAAATGTCTTTGTCTTATCAAAACGCATATACTAGTTTATGACACCTTATGTATCTATTATAACCATAACAAGGAATCATTTCAAATATATCATGGAGATACTAAATTCGTTGTTCACGACAGGAAGACCATCAGTCCCGCTCGAAGTCATCATCGTAGATAATTGCTCATCTGATGGTACGATTTACTTTTTAAAGAAGAATCGGTTTAAGGTAATAACCCGACCAACAAACTTAATAATGTTATAATAGGTGAAAAATACAATCTATCATCAACAAATAGAACATAAATTGCATCTATAAAATTAAAAACATAATAGGACAAAATGATAATGAAACCAGAAATATCGATTATAACAGTTGGCATGAATCACCTTTCATACGTGAAAGAGATGCTTGCGTCTTTGTATTCAGTAGGAAGTCCATCCGTTTCATTCGAGGTTATTTTTGTTGATAATTGTTCTACTGACGGAACCGCCGATTATATCCGGAACAATTATCCTACCATAAAACTCATTGAGAATCAAAAGAAATATGGTTTTGCCCGAAATAATAATATTGGAGCAAAACATGCTATAGGGAATTATATACTTATATTAAACCCAGACATCATATTAACGCAAGGAGCGATCGACAAATTATACAACTATGCGATAAAACATCCTTCATGTGGAATTGTCGCACCCAAGTTACAAAACCGGGACTGCTCATTGCAATATTCTGCACGTAGATTTCCTTCAATTAAGATTTTGCTAAATCGGGCTCTTACCAAAGGAAATGATAAGTCCGGCAATAAAAATGTTCAAACCTATTTACTGAAGAACCTTCCTATGGACACTCCTACAGAGGTCGATTGGTGTATGGGAGCAGCGTTTTTGATCTCTCACACATTCTACAATGAACTAAAAGGATTTGACGAGAAATTCTTCTTGTATGTAGAAGATATGGATATTTGCTATCGTTGTTGGAAAAAGAATAAGAAGGTAGTCTATTACCCTTTATCCAAAATGACGCATGTTCACCAAAGAAGTAGTCAGCGTCTTAATAAGAAAACGTTAATTCATTTGAAAAGTTTCTTTTATTTCTTTAGGAAAAACAGATTTAAGATCAAATCTGAGGCTCAGCACCTCACAAGTGCACCTCAAAGAGAAAAAGAAACATTTCAGTTACAACCAAAGGTCGTTCCTAGCAAATAAAAAAGATGATACAAGAATTCATAAACAAGCAATTTTATAACTTATTTATTTTCACGTTCATATTTGGATTGGTCCTTTATGGAACGATCGGATTTGATAGTATAGATGAGATATGTGCTTGCATCTTGCTTATCTTATTTATTTTCGCAACATTCAAGACACCGGATTGGGCTATAAATAAGTCATTTCTAGCGGTAAGCTCTGTTTTCATATTTTATACGATTTATTCGTTTTATATACATAGTAACTCTGCGAAAGGAATCATCTCAGACATGATTATCCAATTTAAACCCTATTTAGCTTTTTTCGCAGTTTATTATCTCTGTCCTGTATTTAGTTCGAAACAGAAAGATTTGATAAAGAAAATCATTCTTATTATATCCTTTTTCATGTTTCTTATAGGATGTGCGTCTCTAGTCTATCCACTCGCCTTCAGAGTAACTGTTGGGCATGTCGCTTATTTCGCCGCTATCATAACCGCATCCTCCCTGCTTTATTATTATTGTAGCGAAGGTGCTAAAATTGATAAGATGATCTTTATCCTTATTTTAGCGATTGGATTATTCTCGGCTCGTTCAAAGTTCTATGGATTTTTTATCATATCTCTGGTCACCGTGATATTCTTCGGGAACATAAGTCGTCTGAAGCTCAATTTCAAGACAATAGCGATAGCCGTATTAAGTCTTGCCGCAATGGTTTTAGCTAGCTGGAAAAAAATGGTCATGTACTTTGGTGTGGGTAAATCCTTGGACAGTGTTCCCGAGGAATTCATGGCCCGTGCCATGCTATACGTCACATCTTTCGAGATTTTCAAGGACTTTTTCCCATTTGGGTCGGGCTTCGCTAGTTTTGCCTCCCACTCCTCTGGCGTTTATTATTCGCCTCTATACGCAAAATACGGTATCGAGAATGTAAAAGGGATCAGTAAAAACAATTATAGTTATATAGCGGACACCTATTATCCCTGTTTAGCTCAATTTGGGATAATAGGCGTATTCTTATATATACTATTTTTCGCCTATATCATACGGAAAGCCTACAAACTATTTCTCTCTACGCAAAAGGAGAAATATTTTATTATACCTTTTCTTATCATCGGGTATCTATTGATTGAGAATATCGCAGATGCCACGTTTACCGGACATCGGGGTTTCTTTATAATGATGTTGTTAGGGCTTGTAATGTCTGAGCAAAAGCACCAATTGTTGGCTAATAAATCAACCTCTCAAAAACAACCCGAATAATACATGGCAAGCAAAACAGTAAACGGTCTTTTTTGGAGTAGCATGGAAAGGCTTTCGGTACAGGGAGCTCAATTCGTGTTAAGTCTTTTCATCGCTCGTATCTTGTCGCCTTCCGACTATGGACTTGTCGCCATGCTTGGTATTTTCATGGCGGTAGCTCAAACGTTCGTTGATAGTGGCTTCTCGAACGCTCTTATCCAGAAACAGGGAAGAACAGATGTAGACTATTCGACGGTATTCTTTTTCAATATATTTATCGGGATAGCCATGTACCTTCTCCTTTTCTCCACCGCTCCATTCATAGCCTCATTCTACAGCCAGCCTCAACTAGAAACCATCATAAAATTCGTAGGATTAAACTTAATCTTGACCTCATTCTGCGCCGTACAACGAGCACAACTGACCATTTCCCTCGATTTCAAAAAGCAAGCTATCATCTCATTCAGCACAGTAGCTATAAGTGGAGGAATAGGTATATGGCTGGCTTATCATGGTTATGCTGTATGGACACTGGTCATCCAAAGTTTACTCACGAATTTATTAGCTTTGATATTACTTTGGGGAAGTACCCGGTGGATTCCTCGCCTATGTTTCTCCAAAGAGTCTTTCAAGGAATTGTTCGGATTCGGATCTAAATTACTTGCCGGAGGATTGCTTCATACGATATATCTGAATCTATACTCATTGGTAATTGGTAAATATTTTTCATCCGCTGATCTGGGAAACTTCAACAGGGCTACTTCTCTTGCCCAATACGTTTCCGTTAATATAACAAGCATCATCACACGGGTCACTTATCCGATAGAATGCCAAATACAGCATGATAACGAGGAACTGCAACGAAAGTTCTTCATGTTCATCCGTATGACAGCCTTCATCATATTCCCGTTGATGATCGGCTTATGTGTACTGGCTGATCCATTAATTCGTGTTATCTTGACAGATAAGTGGGTACATACCATACCATATTTACAAATATTAAGTATCGCTTATATGTGGGACCCGATCTCACGCCTGAACTGGGATCTGCTCAACGTAAAACGGAGAAGTGATTATTCCCTGCGATCCGAGATCATAAAAAAGCTCATTGCGGTTACTATCTTAGTCATTACCATTCCATTTGGGATCACCATCATGTGCGCCGGTATCGCTGCTTATGCCTTATGTGACATCTATGTATTGACAAGATTCACTAAAAGACTTTTACCCGATGTTTACCTGCGAAAAGAGCTTAAGGCTTTATGTCCTATACTCTTGTTATCCATATCGATGGGACTAATCATATACATTTGCGTAAGTTTTATCCCTATCTTATTATTTAAACTCATTGTCGGTATAATTATAGGTATCTGCTATTATCTAACTCTATCCTATTTGCTTAAATGGGAAGAGATAGATTTCATTCTCTCGTTGATCCTAAAAAAACATAGACAGTAGAAACACAGTAATAACTTGAATAAAAAACACATCCTATGGATATTGTATGTTGCACAGACAATAATTATGTCATACCCTGTGGTGTATTAGTAACCTCTATTTGTGTGAATAACCCGAAAGAGGAGATTACGGTACATATCTTGACAGAGGAAATATCCCCTGAAAACCAAGAGGTATTGAAAAAGGTCGTAGCCAAATATGGCCAGCAAATCCAGTTCTATACTGTAGATAAAAAGGTTTTCGCCAACTGCCCGATAAGTAGACATATCACGTTAGCGACCTATTTTAGACTTATCATGACGGATATACTTCCCAAAAGCGTTGAGAAGGTCCTTTATCTCGACTGTGATGTTGTCGTCCGCCACTCACTACGCTCATTATGGGATACGGATATAAAAAGCTATGCCGCCGGAGTAATCCCTGACATGTCAATAGATGACATACGTATTTACAACCGGCTCCAATATTCCCCATCTCTTGGCTATTTCAACGCTGGGGTATTATTGGTCAACCTAAGATATTGGCGAGAAAATAATCTTTCAGAAAGCTTTTTCGAGATAATCAACAAATACCCTGAGAGACTTAGATACCATGATCAAGATGTATTGAATATAGTATTAAAAGAGATCAAGCTAACCCTGCCCATGAAGTACAATGTACAGCACGGATATTTTTTCAAGGACCCGTTGATTAGCCGAACTTACCGGGATGAAAGAGAGCAAGCTATCACTGACCCCGTTATCTTGCATTACAGCGGCAGCAAACCTTGGTTTATCGAATTTGAGCCTCCTTTCAAAAAAGATTTCGCTTTCTATTTAGACACATCCGGTTTGGACAAAAGCTTTATTAGGCATATCCCCATGAAGGCACGCATTAAGGCAAGATTCCGTTCGTTACTAGAAAAATTGGGGCTTATCGCTCCCAAGGATAGCCTATTCTAACTTACTTTTATCCACGCGTTCCACGTTTGTAATAATCTGTTCATGTCCAAATTATTACAAACGTGGATTATAATAGAAAAGAAAAAAATGAACATACATTTAAAAATCATCAATACGAGCTCATCCGATATTTAATGGTGATACGTATAAACCCAATCTATCAAGCCTCATTAAAGTGAACAACTTACGACTTGTCTAACCGTAGGCTTACGGCTATACCTAGTGCTACGCTTACGGCTTGTATAGTAAATAACTTACGGTTTGAATAATAGATAACGAATCGCTAAAGCTCTCATCTGAACAGCACCAGACTCCTAGCCAATATATAAAATTGGCAGGATCAACAAGCACATTTTACCTCAATATAGGTAATGTCCTCCCCCTTTCATACGACGAAGATGAGACTAAATTGGTGAAGCCTGTTTCATCAACAAAGTTAACTAGCTGGAATGCCTAAGTAAGTTAACTTACTTTGCCGATGAAGCCAACTTACTTTGTAACTACGGATATCCAAAAGAAAAAAGCCCTAAAACCACACATTCAATACGGATTATTTCATATGATCAAATTGGTCAACTTCACACAAAATATTTCTCCGGACATGATCATCCCACACGCTCAAACTTTCAACAACTATGCAGAATGACATATTCCACGGCAAACTGCCGCTTACTAGTTATCTAGCAAGCAGGAAAAATCCAAAACACTGATTTTGCCTAGTACCGCTTTATCTAGTAAGAGAAGGATTTTATGAGAAATGAAGTTTAATAAACAAGTTTCATAAAAATACCTACTATAATTTAAACCATATTTTTTCCGTATGATGAAATTGTGAATAAAATGTGAATAACCATATAAGTTCATATTTTCTACTTTTTTCTATATTTGTAACAATATTAATATTGGAGACCCTATCAATAGTTAAGAGACTATCGACTTTCAAATATCAACCTTAGTTGATTATATCGCAAAAAAGATGTTTAACCTATTAAATCCATAATTTCCCAAAGAATTAACACAAAAAGAATCATGCACAATTCATGTATTTCCATGCACTTGTTCATTTATAGTGGTGTAAAAACCACAAAGAAGCTCATTTAAATTGATTATATATCAATTTAGCAAGAAAAAAATCAATTATTTAATTCACAATATCATGAAAAAAACATTATCCATATTTCTATTGCTATCAATAAAAATAGCAGTATTTTCCCAAACTAGCATCCTAGAAGACAACCTAATGAAAGATGCTGAAGTTGCTTTTCTACAAATAAATCCAACTATCGGTGGGGATGTCACTATTGAGTCAACAAAAACAGAATTAAAAGGAGAGAATATCTACAAGACATTTACAATAAATAGTTCTAAAAATGGAGACTACTACTTAAACGCTTGGATTATGGTACCTTTAACTCCAGAAGGATATCCTGAATATAAAGTAGAGGTTAATAGTATTGTTGTAAATTCAACATTAAAACCATCTAAAAACAATTGGCAATCAGTGGGACTCACAGATAAAAAAGGAAAAGCTTCTACGCTAACACTTGAAAAAGGAGTCAATACAATCTCTATAATCGCAAAAAATCCAGAGATACCAAGTGTAGAATTTGTGCGTTTATCAACAAATCCGATAAAAGCAGAAATATCAGACAATAATTACCAAGATTATGTCGCACAAATAAAATCTCAACCTGCAATAGTTGCGAGTTCACAAGATTTGCTCAACATAGCAGATAGCTCTTATATACAGACAAGGGGTACAGGAGGACAAGAGTATACTTATGGACTAAATATGCCTCTGCAATACACTACTTTTAAATCTTTTAATTTACAAGCTGGGCAATATTATACATTTTCTGCAACCGCATCCAATATCAATTATGAATTTGTTATTGAAGTATTTAATGCTCAAACGCCCAACGCATACTCATGGTCTCTATACGGCAAAGGAAATGCTACGATCCAAGTGCAAACACCCGTATCTGGTATATATTATGTCAGAATCCGTGCATATAACCAACTAACTACAGGTTCTGTAACTCTTAAGGCAGTCAACAATCAGTATACTTACACTAATTGCCCTGTCGGAGGTAATGCTCTAACCGTAAACGGAAGCATATCCGGCCCTAGGAATTTTTTTACTTGTAATGTAACTGCGGGTACTATTGCATGTATTTGGGTGGAAGAAGGTACAGCTGTTCCCGGCAAAATTACAGGCTATAACATGGGCTATACGGCTCCTTCTGATTACAACTGGGCTGGAGGTTCTAAATGTTATCTTAATGGAAGCGCATTCCGCGCAGGTCTGATATCCTCTTATAGTTCATTTAGTGGCAATGCAAAATGCGATGTATATATAAATCTTCCACAGAGTGATGTAACTTCAGTCTTTCCATATTTAAAGACTGGTGATGCTATACGTACAGCACCAGCAACTCAAGTTTATAATTGTATTGCTTGGACCATTGATAGAACTGATGATTGGATATGGCCCATAAGTGTCTATTCATCATACTATAAAGCAGGGGATCCTCTTGCTTCCTTTGATGCTTTATATGCACAATATAATTACACTCGCCAAGGCTCCTCTGTAGAAAAGGGAGTAGTTGCATTATGGGGTACAAGCTCAACTAATTTTACTCATGGATCAATTAAAAATAATGCTAATTCAATTTATCCTCATGGTTATGATTGGGAAAGTAAACCGGGAGCATTAATGCGAACTTTCCATCCTAAGCTCTCAATCAGAGGAGAGGATTATGGAGCCATTCAACATTATTATATACCAATTCCAAACAAAAGTAGAAACACGGTTATAAAGAATAAAATGGAAAAAGCAACTTTGTCCATAATAGAACAGAATAATATTTCTTTATTAAAAGCATCTATGCCAGCACAAATCCAACAAAAATTTAACGATTTATACAATAATTGGGAATTAACATGGAGTAATCCAATCATTGCTACACACAGTGATCCTAGGAAATATGCAGAATCTCAAGAATACTCAACCTTATTAGATCTATGTAAACAAATAGGAGAATCATCAATACTTCTAATTACAGAAAAACTATCTAATGGTGACCTCTTTGCTATAAATTTATTAGAAGACTTAACTTTATCTGAAGAGCAGAACAAATCTCTTTTAATTAAAGTCAAAGAATCAGCTAACAAATTTGCAAAAACAAACAATTATTATCCTAGCAGCATATATTCTAACGCATTAAATTACGCTAAGGAGCTTTTAAAAAGAGATGATCAAAAAATAAAATCCTCTATAAATAGCATCAAAAGCAAAGAATTAAACATTTCATCTAATTTGGATATTTCTATAAAAAACAATACTCTTATCATTACATCAAAAACAATAAAACCATCAAAAATAGATATTAATATTGTTGATATAAATGGCATAGAATTGCTAAAGGATAGCAGAAATAATATATCTTTTGATCAAAAGATAATCATCAATTTATCTTTCCTAAAAGACGGATTATATTTTATCAACACAAAGCAAGAGAATAATTATATTTCTAAAAAAATTCAGATCAATAAGAATTAAAGTTATCGATTAATTTTACATTTACAAACAATGGCTATAGTTACATATACAATCTATAGCCATTGTATATAGAAAATTTGCTCAACAAATTCATTTTTATATCCAAGTATTTATCAGCCTTTTTACACACATCATACAGCATCTTTGCAAAAAGACATCAGAGCATAATTGGGTATTAATTAACACAGCTACGCAAAAGAACAAATATACAAGCAACATGACTTATACTCTTAAAAATTTAAATTTTGTATTTTAATACAAAGATCAAAGCAGCATCCTAACACACCATAACTGAATTAAATTCAAAACCAACCCTCAAAACACAGTTAATATTACTCAACTTAAAATCATTAGTTCAAACTAAATAGATTTTTATACTCTTTATATTAAAATATTTCATTTTGAAAAGAAAAAAAGTAATAAAAGAAATTACCACCTTTTTGACAACAACAAATAAAGTCCCTTTACTATTTTATTTATAATTGAAAACATCATATTTCAGTTCATAACAACGGATAGAGCCCGGTTGATAACAGCAAACCAAGAAACTATTTGGTAAAGTAAGAACATCTCCGTAGCCGACATCAAAATTATCGCTTTCAAAAAGACTAGCAGGATTACTAGCCAACTTCCCATCTTTAAGAAGTACCGTATCAAAACTATATTTACCACGATTGGAGTCCTTAACATTCCGGTAAGTTAGTATAAAAGCATCCTTATAAGGAGTTAAAGAAGGAGCATGCCCTTCTATCGGTAAAAAACTCCATGTCCAAGTCACCCCCAAATCCTCACTAACTCCAATCTCAAGACGATTGTCTCCATTCTCTGACTGTTGACGACCCACGACGTACATTTTCCCATCATAATACCCCAGCGAGGCCTCATTAATACGTCCACATTCTATTTGATTTGTCCACAGACGCTCATCTAACCAAGATACAACCTCCCAACTCCTCCCAAAGTCTTCCGATTTTTCCAACCATGTAACAGCCCAACGATTATAACATACCGCATAAATTACATCATCTATTATAACCATATTCCCACGGGCTGCCGCAAATGTCTCGTCTTTTGGAAAAGGAAATAAAACAGGCGATCCATAGAAAATACCCCAATTCTCCGAACAAATGCTTTTCACAATGGATTCCGTCTCCGATTCTCTTTCAAAGAAACGGCAAAGTATACCGTTATTAGGTAATACTAAAAGCTGAGGATCCCTCACGTCATGCCCTTTAACTGGAGCAAATATAACCTTCCTGTTAACCCATGTTTTTCCTTTATCGAAACTCTCCATCTGTATTAACTTACTATCAAAACTAACGTGGCTCGAACCTTCTCTATAAACCACGATAATCTTACTTCGATCCTTATTCCCCGCAATGGCAGGAAAAGCCAAATGTAGGCTACTATCGTCAATAGACGTACTACGAAGCAAATTTGGGTTATATATTTCCTTTAGCTCATCATCACCACAAGCCATAAAAGGAAATAAAAATACCATAATAAATAAAAGTAGATGGTGTTTCATAAAGCATATATTTTAACTTTAGTTAATCATCTGATAAATACTCCCGCTTGAAAGGTTCTCCTTTTTTTATATCACATTTCACCTTTTTGCCCAATATATCCGGTAAATACTTAGGCGATAGACCATCAGAGGGTCTAACAGAACGAACATTTTCTTCTGTTACTGTATCACCAGCATACATATCTTGAGCGACAAATAAGGAACGGGCAAATTTCCTGTTATTCCTCACCTTTTCAGTTAACTCATAGGTTGGCTTTCCCAATGCCATCTCGACTTCTCTTACACATCGAACCATTTCGGAGAACTCCTCCTTATTCATAGAAAAAGCCGCATCCGGTCCACCTATACCCCGATCCAAAATAAAATGCTTCTCGAGAATTCGAGCACCCAACGCAACCGAGGCTACCGCCACCGAACTAGACATCGTATGATCTGAAAGCCCTACAGGAAGTTTGAAACGCTTTCTCATATCAGGAATCGTCCTCAAGTTCGCAAGCGCCACAGGAGCCGGATAAGAAGATGTACATTTCAATAAGGCAATCTGATCATTACCGACTCTTTTGCAAGCGGCTATCGCCCCCTCAATATCCTCATAAGTAGCTATTCCCGTTGATATTATGACTGGTTTCATCTTTGAGGCCACATACTCGATCAAAGGAATATCCGTAATCTCAAAGCTAGCGATCTTATATGCCGGAACATCCATAGCCTCCAAGAAATCCACAGATGTTTTGTCAAATGGAGATGAGAAACAAATCAGACCTTCCTCTTCCGCAATACGTTTTAATTCAGGTTGCCATTTCCAAGGAGTAAAGGCGTTCTGATATAATTTATACAATGTGGTTCCATCCCATAAAGTATCTTGCTTTATTTGAAAATAAGCATTATCACAATCTAATGTAAGAGTATCCGCCGTATAGGTTTGCAATTTGATGGCATCCGCACCAGCAGCCTTGGCTGCTTTCACGGTCTCTACGGCGATGTTGAAATCATGATTATGATTCGCAGACATTTCCGCTATAATAAATACCCGATCGGAATCTTCCCGATCAAGACCAAAATATTCGAATAAATTAGTTTCCATACACATAACAATACTTCAACGCATGTTTATTATCACTAACACAATCCTTAAAACCAGCACGAATAAACGCATATCTTGAAGCCATATTCTCGGTTTTCACATATGCGTAAATCTTACTTATTTGCCTTTCACGCTCATGGAAATGCCTCAAAGCCTTTTCCAATAAGCAAAGAGCAAGTCCAAATCCTCTGTAGTTAGCTCCGATACTTATACTAATCACCGCACTGTTATTTTCCTCAATATCGAAACGGACTTGTCCAATTAATTTCTCTTTCTCGTAAAAGACAAATAGTCTTCTTGCTCTATTCTTTAAGGTCGCATAAAACCAATTTCTATGTTCATCCAATGATATAGCATGGGTCGAAAAAGAATTTTGCCGTACCATCCGATCATTCGTAAGCTCGAACAGAGGTAGTAAGTCTTCTTCTTTAGCCAATCTCATATCCATATTCATCTCATAAAACATCCGGGTTACAGCTTTCATAATCCGATGAGCCCCTTTTCCATCGATTTGACTTATCCCCCGACAAAAAATCTCCCGCCGATATTCGGAGTTCTCAAATTTTAACATAATCTTATCCAGATCATCTATATGCCAATCTTTTGTGGCATCAATAAATTCATCGACAAAGCCAATATTCTTCCACCCCGCAATATTGTTACCTTGGTTTTCAGCCACCTTAAAGATAACGGATGGCAGACCTGTTATCGCCAATTCGTTTATCGTCTGTCCAGCCGCAGAGATCGCAAGATCCGCAGCTAACATCAAATCTCTCATCACTTCAGCCTCTACATTACGGTATATAACCGTATTATCATCCGCCATCCTCTCTATTTCTGCCTTATGAGAAAATGCAGGCCCTAAGATAACGATTTTCCTCAAATTAGCATAGCAATTCGTCAACTTCTCCAAAATTTTTGGCGTTAGATTTAAAGGATCACTACCTCCGAAAGTAATTAGGACAGTCTTTATTTTCTCCCGGATTTCTCTATGACCACATAAGTTTTTAAATGCCTCACGTAAAATCACATAATCCTTTCCTAACAAATAACGTTGTCCAAGATTCCGTTTATAGGGAATCAATTCCGCACCGACTGTCCCATTTATGATGATTCCCTCCGGATATTCCAAACGATTAAAATCATCTAAATAAGCAGCAACCTTTACCCGCTGTCTTATTTCGGTATAAAGTCCTTTTCCTGCCAAATAGGAATCAATAACTATTATGTCATCTTGAGATAGATACTCAAGCAAACGTTCCGTGTTCTCCAACCAATTAAAGACAAACAGAGGATAAGATTGTACTAAATTTTTTACACTCTCATCCCCATTCACAATAAAGGTTACATTTGCGTTTCTCTCCCGAAATACTTGGGCAATAGCCGTACAACGGGAAATATGCCCATAGCCTGTGTGCGAATATCCCTCAGTTAAAATCAGAACTCTCATATCAACTCATATGAAGTAGTTTATATTTCATCTCCGCTAAAGCCCAATCTGTATCCGTATCAATATCTTGTACACGAAACTCATCCAGAACAATCGCCGTGCCATTCTCACTTAGCAATTTTTTATCTTTTAATAGAGAAGAGGTCTTTATCCAATAAAACGTACCACTATCATGATAGGCGGGGCGCAAATCTTGACTCCGGCTAAATCTATACTCTGGCCAATTCATGTTTAAATTTCCTTTTTCATCTATCGATAAAGAACGCAGTATCGGATATGAGAAAGCGACCACCGGACAGATAGAATCAAAGGTAGACATAACTAACTGATCATAAGCAGAACGAACATCCTCGGAAGAAATCAATGGGGCTGTTGGAAGCAAACAACAGATCAAGTCAAACTCATACCCTCTCCCTTTATAGGCATTGACAACCTCGACCAATACATCCGCCAATGTAGCATAGTCATTAGCATTTTCCGTAGAACGCAGAAAAGGGACAGAAGCCCCTTCTTGACGGGCTATCTCGGCGATTTCCACATCATCCGTCGAAACCATCACCTCCTCAAACAGTCCGGAACCAAGAGCGGCCTCTATTGAATATGCTATTATCGGTCTGCCCAAAAAAGGTTTTATATTTTTATGAGGAATCCGTTTACTACCTCCTCGTGCTGGTATTATTGCCAAACATTTCATTTTTTCGTTATTTTTATGATCTTAATTTAACCAAAATCTGATACAAGCTTATGCCCAAATCAGTCTGAAAATAAATAGCACGAAGCAATATACGAAGTTTCAATGGAACTTTTGTCTTGTAATAACTATTCTTCATGAAACAAGGAAATATCTCTTCCATCTCCCGCTTGATTTGATTCACATACTTTTTCTCAGGAGGATCAAACTGTGATATGGCGCCTAGAATTGAGTTTACATAAAAAAGCTCAGTAAATCGAAACTCTACTTCTTCCGGATATATCTCATAGATACCTAATCTACGCATATTATCCAAAAACATTTTAGAAGTCTTCAAACGGTCAAAAAAGCGATAGTTATTAATACTCCGAGTCGTAGAAATATTATTACAACGATAATAATAATAAGGATGGGTATCCTTCACGATCTTTCTCGCGCTCAAATATAGAGCAGTTACAATCGCATTATCTTCATAGAATAGCTCCTCAGGAAATTCTATTTTATTTCTGATAAAGACTTCTTTTTTGATTATATTAGTCCAAATCCGACATTCACCTTCAATAAAACGCTTATTTCTTTCATGTTCAGGCAATGAAAACCATTCAGGTTTACAGTTAATCCGTAAACGAATATCTTGTTCACTATAATACTGAAAATAGTCACCACATACCATTTCCGCATCATGCGTAACCGCTAATGTATAGAGATTTTCATACATGTCAAGAGAAACCCAATCATCGCTATCAACAAAACCAAGGAAAGGAGCCCTCGCTTTTTTTATCCCGACATTACGGGCTCCCCCTTGTTTTATATTGCGAGGTAAATCAATAACAACAATACGATTATCCTTTGCCTCATAATCCCGAAGTATATCTAATGATTTATCTGTAGAGCAATCGTTCACACAGATAATCTCAATATTATGCAATGTCTGGGAAATCAACGAATCCAAACATTTCCCAATGTATTTTTCCACATTAAATACTGGGATAACAATGCTAACCGCAGGAATATTTTGGTCCATCTCTCTATTTGTTTTTTAAGAAAGGAATTCTTTAATCTTCGCTATTACATATTCCTGCTCTTCATCAGTCAGTGTCGGATACATTGGCAGACTCAAACAATGCTTATAATATTCCTCCATCACAGGTTGATCTCCTTCTTTATTTCCTAACTGCCTATAATAAGGGGTCAGATGCAAAGGGACATAATGAACTTGCGCATAAATATTATTCTTATGCAAATAATCATATAATCCTAATCTGTCCTCCACTTGGATTATAAATAAATGATAGGCATGAAAGACCTGATCCGATACAAAAGGGAGTGAAACCCCCTTCAGATCGGAAAGACCTTCCCTATATCGCCGGGCAATCTCTTGCCGCCGTGCCAATCCCATATCGGCTCTTTTCAATTGTGATATTCCTAAAGCTGCCTGAAAATCAGTAATCCGATAATTATATCCAAGCTCTTGCATCTCATAATACCAGCCACCATGGTTCTCGCACAAAAGTGCCGGATCCTTGGTAATGCCGTGTGTACGGTATAGACAAAGTTTTTCATATAATTTCTTACTATTTGTCGTAGCCATCCCCCCCTCGCCAGTCGCAATATGTTTTACCGGATGAAACGAAAAAACACTAATATCCGCAAAGTTCCCATTGCCACATAGCTGCTTTTCACCTTTACTATCAATAAAATATCCACCCGGAGCATGACAAGCATCTTCTATAATCCATAAGCCGTACTCATCCGCCAATTGACGAAAGGCCTCCAAATTGGCTGGATAACCCGCAAAATCAACCAAAACAATTCCCTTATAAGTGCCTTTGGGAGATTGTGACAATAAACGGCTTAATTTCTTTATATCCATCAAATAGGTATCTTCCTCTACATCACAGAACACAACCTCACCTCCCCGAAAGCGAATACAATTAGCGCTAGCCGCAAAAGTCAAAGGAGTCACAATCACTTTATCACCCAGATTCACATCAAGTGCCGTAGCCGCTAAATGAAGACCCGCCGTAGCATTATTAACTGCTATAGCATATTTACAGCCGACATAAGAGGCAAAAGCCTCCTCAAATTCTTTTATTTTTGGCCCTTGAGTTAAATAATCCGACTTTAAGGCATCTATTACACATTGAATATCCTCATCCGTAATATGCTGACGTCCATAAGGAATAGGTTTAGTAATCATTTTATCTCAAAATTAGGATCTACATATTTCTTTATTTTTTCCCGCATAGACTCTACAGTCTCCCATTCCGTATTCGTATCAGAACTATAATGGAATCCCTCTGGAACCTTAACCGCATTATGATGATTTACATAGTCTTCATATTTATGATTAAACGCAACAGAGGGCAAGATCGCATAATAAGGACCTAGATCTATAGTATTCATGGCATCCGTGACCGTAATCATTTCCTCATGCAATTTTTCCCCGGGGCGTATACCGACCTCCACCAATGGAAGGTTAGGCGCAATAGCCTTCGCAACATCCACTATTCGATAAGATGGAATCTTAGGAATAAAAATCTCACCTCCTAAATGATGACCGATAGCGAACATGACCAAAGCAACTCCCGCTTCTAACGAAATATTGAAACGAGTCATCTTCATATTCGTAATAGGTAACTCTACCGCACCTGAATCTCTCCTGTTAATGAAAAAAGGAATAACAGAGCCCCTTGATCCCATAACATTGCCATAACGGACCACTGAAAACTTGATATCCCGCGGACCACTAATATTATTTGCGGCAACAAACAACTTATCAGAAGTCAGCTTTGTAGCCCCATATAAATTAATCGGAGCACAAGCCTTATCCGTAGATAAAGCCACAACATGCTTTACTTTTGTACGCAAGGCTGCATTAATCACATTTTGAGCTCCATGTACATTTGTCTTTATGCATTCATCCGGATTATATTCGGCCGTATCCACTTGCTTAATAGCCGCAGCATGAATAATTACATCTATGCCTTCGCAAGCACGTTCCAAACGTTCTCCATCCCGGACGTCTCCAATAAAGAAACGTAATTGAGGATACTTTGACGCAGGGTATTTTTGCTTCAGCTCAAACTGTTTCAACTCGTCACGTGAATAAATAACAATTCTTTTCACTTGAGGATAATCACGAAGGATTGTCTCCACGAATTTTTTACCAAAAGAACCTGTTCCTCCAGTAATTAAAACAGACTTTTCATTTAACATATTACTTCTATTTATATCTATTCTATAACTCCTTCGATTGTATATAAGAAGCTACAATATCATACTCTTCAAATGGTTGTCCCATATTTTTATTAATAATACGATCCTGAAACCAAATCACTGATGTACTATTTTCATGAAAAACAGAAAGTTTATTTCCATTATCCAACAAGATTAGAATTAAAAACTCAACCATTATGTTTGATTGTACTATTTTTAATCCATATTGATACAAATCCTCTGTCTTTTTTATATGAGGATGCAATTTCACATAAACATAATCAAAATCATTTTTCTCTTTATCCAGAGCTTTCAATATGTTTACATTAATTTGATGATTAGTTAAATAAATTCCAACCGATTTATTTTTCACAGATAAAAATTCTTCATATCCCGTAGAAAAATTCAAAAACAATGGTAATTCTTCCCTTAACCTCTTAACAAAGGGCTTCTGGAATGATTTCAAAGATTTTGAATATCCTGGGAACTGAGACCTATACAAATCCGGCAAATAAAGAAACTGCCCCGTAAGAAACTTTGAAAAACCAATATGGTCACCAACACCCGTAAGCTTATTTATTATATTCTTCAAGCCTTTTGAATTATCAAAACGATCTCTTCTGTAGCTTCCGAATCCTTCTTCAAACATATACATTCGTTTAAATCGGGATAGCTTAAAAAATATTCCATAAACAAAAGAAGCATCTACCTCTACGAACAACGTATTTACTGGGTGAAAAAACAAATATAAATCCAAATGAAACAAATCTTTGAAATATAATATATCATTCCATGTATCATCAAATGTCTTAACTTGATGAAAGAACAATTCCGCATCCCTAAAATGTCCTAAAATAATTAGAACCTTTTTTGAAGATGCATTTCCATATCCAATATTTCTTACATTAAAATATTGCAATGGCTTAGAACATATATATATATCAGTATCCATTATATCACGCCAGCTTGTTTCCTTGTTTTATCGTATTCTCTTTTTAGTTCTATAAGTTGCTCTTTACAGAATAAATATACGACAGGAACCACAATTGTCAATAAAAACACGGCGAGAGCAGCATATAGTTTACGAGGGGCCACGGGTGTACTCTTCACAAATGCCTCATCAACAATCAATGCCCTATTCATACTTTTATTTAATTTCAATAATGCCTCTTCTCGTTTTTGTAATAATATCAAATAAACACCTTGAGCAATCTCTTGATCACGCTTATAATTCATGAATTCTCGTTCTTGGGTTGGAACGTTACCCATTTTATCTAAAATAGCCTTCTCCTTTGCCTTGAGATCTTTCAAGGTCAAATTCAGGCTTTCTTGCGCATTCTTGATCGTAAGGGCAACACTCTTACGCATTTGATCTAATTGCTTATCCATCACAGTAAATAAAGGGTTGTCCTCTTTCGAGTTTTGCAACATTCGCTGACGATTTACCAACAACTCATTATAAGTAGTTATGGAACCGCCTTTCTCTCCTTCTTGGACATTCATCAATACGGGTACCAAATTATACTTATTAGCAGGATTTTGCACGAAGTCTTCCATAAATCTAATAGCATGCCCTTGAGCCTCCATCTCAACAATTTTCGTTTGGATCTCTTTCATTTGATCCACATAAAATTGCACATCGGCTGTCAAGTCAGTCATTTGGTTATTTTTCTTATAGATCTCTATAGATCGTTCAGCATTAGCTAAATCCGATATTACCTTATTGATTCGCTCATCCAAAAACTGTATTGTAGCACGAGCTTCTTTATTATTTATTGAATCGGCACGATTATTATATTCAAACATTAATGCGTTTAAAACGTCAATGCCTCGTTTTTTCTCATATTCCCTCAAAGTACATTCTATAACATTTGAATTATCTGAGTAAGTCTCAATTTCTATATCCTGCGCAAAATCATCTCCAACAAAACCAGCCGGCCTCATGGTTATATAAAGTTTCATGCTTTCTCCCAATTTATGGTTGGCTCCATAACTTAGGATAAACCGATTATTACCGAATTCAACGATCGCAGGTAATGAAGAAAACTCATAAGACCGCTTCTGACTTTTTGTCTTCCCTTCGATCTTTATTTTTCCCTCACGATCTTCACGGACATAAAACTCTATTGTTTCCTCTTGAGATTTCAATGTGCTAGAATCTGCAACCATCAGAAAAGGGGTATTCACATACTGTTTATATTTCCAAGTTAACGGTTCAACATACTCTGCATTTAAACCCAATTTTGAAACAACCTCATACCATAAAGTATGAGATTTTAACACCGCTAATTCATCATCAATAACAATACCCGCACTACCTCCTCCATTCAAACCAAAAGATTTCATCAAACCTGCCGCATCTCCCAAAGACATATTTCCTGAGGACATGGAAGTATCATCTTGAACTTTAAAACGAGCCATTACTTCGTAAGTTGTCGGATAATAAATCAAATATAATACAGCTGGTATTAGAGATATAACAAAAGTGCCTAGAAATAATCTCCAGTGCCTCAGATACCCTATTAGAATAGACTTTAAACTTATAGTCTCATTTCCTATATTTGTTGAATCCATAGCTAAACAATTACTTCTTAATATTAATAATCGTGATCACCATCGAAGAAATAACAGAAATCGCACTAATTATCGAGGAGAATACAGTTATATTATACTGTTTGCTTTGACTAAATCGAGAATTACGCTGCTTTGCCAAATTAGGCTCAACATAAATAACGTCATTTTGCCTTAAATAAAAATAGGGAGATGTAAATAGCGAAGGATCAGTTATATCCATACGAACAAATTCTTTTTGCCCATCATTATCTCTTATCAGCAAAATATTCTTCCTATTGGCTGTAATCGCCAAATCTCCAACATACCCAAACGCATCTAAAATAGAGATTCGATCATTCTTTATAGTAAAAGTACCGGGACGATTTACCTCTCCCATTACCGTAATTCTATAATTTGTAATCTGCACGTTAACCAATGGGTTTTCTATGTATTTTGACAATTTACTTTGTAACTCATCACACAGTTCTTGTTTTGATAAACCTGCGACATGAATCTTCCCTAATACTGGGAAATTTATATTACCATCCGAATCAACAAGATAAGTATACATTGATTGAGAGGCAGCGATAGGTTGGTCACCTTGCTGCGCATACGCAAAAACAGGGGGATTAAATGGCGTCGTCACGGACGGATCCGGAGCTGTAACAGATATCGCCAGTAAATCATCTTTACTGATACGAGACGTATAAGTTTGATTCATTTGGCTAATCTGTTCTGGAGTCAAAGTATCTACTCCTTGCAAATACACTACGTCTTTAGGTGCGGAACAAGCCCCTAGCAACAAGACAAACAATATCACTACTGATATTAATTTAATTCTCATAATCTTTGTTTTCTTCAAATAAGATGCAAATATACAATTTTTAGTTGAACTCAAAGGCATAAAGCACCCGTAAGTCCAAAGATACTTCTATAACGATGCAATTGTCTAGATATTGCTGCATGCTAAATCAAAATTATAGTTGTTTTTACCGCTTTTTCATGATTATTGCGTAAGTTTGTGACAAAACAAAAATATATGGTTGAGATAGGAAAATATAACACGCTGAAAATAGTGAAAGACCTTGACTTCGGGGTTTATCTGGATGGAGGTAACGGGGTGGAGATCTTGTTGCCGACTCGTTACGTACCTAAAAACGTGAAGCCCGGGGATGAGGTCGAGGTGTTTATTTATCATGATAATGAAGGGAGGTTGATCGCTACTACCGCACGTCCTCTGGCAACGGTCGGGGAGTTCCAGTTCATGGAGGTAAAAGACGTGAATAATGCCGGCGCATTTCTGGAATGGGGTATCATGAAAGATTTGCTCGTTCCTTTCAAGGAGCAGAAAATGCCGATGAGAGAGGGGAAATGGTACTTGGTCTATGTCCGGCTGGATCATGTGACAGGACGTATCATGGCATCTGCACGTATCGAGAAGTTCTTGAACAATACCCCTATCGATTACGAGCAGAATCAAGAGGTTCAGTTATTGGTAGCCGACGAGACGGATCTTGGCTATAAGGTGATCATCAATAACCAGCATTGGGGATTGATCTATTATAATGAGGTATTCCAGCGTCTTGAGAAAGGCGAGCATCTGAAAGGCTATATAAAAGAGGTACGTGAGGATGATAAGATAGATGTGAGCCTAACGCCGCAAGGCTACCAAAAGGTAGAGGGGATCGCCGGCGTCATTCTGGAAGCGATGAAAACACAAGGGGGATACATCCCGGTACACGACAAGAGCGATCCGGACGTGATCTATTCCTTATTCCGCTGTAGCAAGAAAGCTTTCAAACAAGCGATCGGGGCACTCTATAAGCAACATCTTATCACGCTGGAAGATGGCGGGATACGGCTCGTAAACGAGAAGTGACCCATTTATATAAAAAAGTCAATGGAATCCGTTACAGAATCCATTGACTTTTCTTTATAAATCCATTGAGTTAGCGAACGGATTCCATTGACTTTCTAATCCAACTTCAATACGGCCAGGAACGCTTTTTGCGGAACTTCTACCGTACCGATCTGCTTCATTCGTTTCTTTCCCTCTTTCTGTTTTTCCAGCAATTTACGCTTACGGGAGATATCGCCTCCATAACACTTCGCCGTCACGTCTTTACGGACAGCCTTGATCGTCTCACGAGCGATGATCTTTGCGCCTATCGCCGCTTGGATAGCGATATCGAATTGCTGGCGAGGGATCAACTCTTTCAGTTTCTCGCACATACGACGTCCGAAAGTAACGCTATTATCCACGTGCGTCAATGTAGACAAAGCGTCTACCGGCTCACCGTTCAACAGGATATCTAATTTAGCCAACTTACTGGGACGGAAATCATGTAAATGGTAATCGAAAGAAGCGTACCCTTTTGAAATACTCTTCAACTTATCATAAAAGTCGATTACGATCTCGCCCAACGGCAAGTCATAATGAATCTCGACACGATCACCAGAAATATATTCTTGCTTAAGCAGGACGCCACGCTTACCCAGACAGAGTGTCATGATCGGGCCGATATAGGTAGTGTTCGTGATCACGGAAGCACGGATAAACGGCTCGTCGATATGATCAATCAAGGTCGGGTCCGGCAAGCCTCCCGGATTATGTACCTCGATCTCCTCCCCTTTCTTTGTATGCACGATATAAGAAACGTTCGGTACAGTGGTTATCACATCCATATTGAACTCACGATCCAAACGCTCCTGAACAATCTCCATATGCAACAAGCCCAAGAAACCGCAACGGAACCCAAAACCCAGCGCGGCGGAACTCTCCGGCTGGAAAGTCAAGGAAGCGTCGTTCAACTGTAATTTCTCCAATGACGCACGAAGGTTCTCGAAATCCTCGCTATCGATTGGATAGACACCGGCGAAGACCATCGGCTTCACCTCCTCAAAACCGGCGATCGCGTCTTTAGCCGGGCGAGACACATGAGTGATCGTATCACCGACACGCACCTCCCGGGACGTCTTGATACCGGAAATGATATATCCTACGTCTCCCGTCCGTATCTCCTCACGGGGGCACATATCTAATTTCAATATACCTACCTCGTCGGCGTCATACTCTTTTCCTGTAGCGATAAACTTCACATGGTCACCTTTACGGATCACGCCGTTTACCACCTTGAAGTAAGCGATAATACCACGGAACGGATTAAAGACGGAGTCAAAAATCAAACACTGCAACGGGGCCTCCGGATCACCTTTCGGAGCCGGGACCTTCTCCACGATCGTATTCAAGATCTCGGTCACTCCCTCGCCTGTCTTTCCGCTCGCTCGTAAGATATCCTCGCGAGGGCAGCCCAACAGTTCCACGATCTGGTCTTCGACCTCCTCCGGCATGGCGCTAGGCAAGTCGATCTTGTTCATCACCGGAATAATCTCTAAGTCATTCTCTATCGCCATATACAGGTTAGAGATGGTTTGCGCCTGAATACCTTGGGCCGCGTCCACGATCAGCAACGCACCCTCGCAGGCGGCGATAGAGCGGGAAACCTCATACGAGAAGTCCACGTGCCCCGGAGTATCGATCAGGTTCAGTATATATTCTTCACCCTTATAATTATACTTCATCTGGATCGCATGGCTCTTGATCGTAATACCACGCTCACGCTCTAAATCCATGTCGTCAAGGACTTGAGCTTGCATGTCTTTACCTTCTACTGTCTTGGTATACTCAAGCAAACGGTCTGCCAAGGTACTTTTCCCATGGTCAATATGAGCAATAATACAGAAATTGCGGATATTCTTCATCTGCTAAATTTATTTTTAGGTACGCGAAGATAGGAAATTTAGCCTAAATACTATACTTTTGGCATACCATTTGTTGTTAATAGTATATGACAATACAAGAAATAAATAAAGCATACAACCGAATTATCGGTTCATTAGACGAAAAGGAGCTAAAGAATGCGTTCGATTTTCTCCAAGGTTTAATAGCGGGAATACGTGAGTACTCATTCCAAGACAGGTTGAACGAGCTACAAGATACTTATAAATATATGTTGCGATACCGGATCGAGGGGGCTAAAGATCCGATGCAAGACCAGATATACAACAACTTGATCGCATCCAGCTATGAGTTCGCGGATATAGTGAAGCACAAGGCCTTATCGGTAGATTCGCCTCTCTCCTATTATAGCCGTAGGCGAATGATGCAAAAGGAGCTTACCAACTATGACCAGCTCCACAAGGTCTTGAGAAACGCCTCTCTGGTGAAGATAGAGACTCCGACCGGAACCATCACGGAGCAGCAGCAAATCGAATCCGCCACGATCCTATTATTCAATAAGATCTGGACCTCGAATCCTCTCAATAAGGAAGAAATAGCCTCCATCAGGAACCTATTGAATGACCAAGAGTTGCCTTTTATCATCGGTAGCCAAATCGTATCGGCATTAATGTTGGGATTGCAAGTCGCTTTCGATAAGGAGAAACTGCTATTATTATTCGATGCGGCCAATATCCAAGAAGACGAGATTCGTTACCGCGCGTTGATCGGGATTCTCCTGACGCTCTATACCTATAGGAAACGTACGGCGCTATATCCGCAGATAGCGGATCGACTAGCGGCTTTATCCGAGGGATTTCCTAATTTCACGAAAGCGATCCGAACGATTACCCTTCGTTTTATCCTAGCCCGTGAGACAGAGAAGATCACCCGTAAGCTACAAGACGAGATCATTCCGGAGATGATCAAGCTAGGCCCTAAAATCAGTCAAAAGATAAACTTAAAGGATATCAATCCGGAACTTCTCGGAAACGAGATGAATCCGGAGTGGCAGAATATGTTATCGAACAGTTCCTTAGGGAAGAAAATGGAGGAGTTCAGCGAACTGCAACAAGAAGGCGCGGACGTAATGCACTCTACTTTCGTGCACCTAAAGCATTTCCCCTTTTTCCGGGAACTGGGTAACTGGTTCATGCCATTCACGACCGAGCATTCCGCTTTTGGCAATCAGTTGAGCAAGAATCAAACGGAAAAGGACATGCTAGATTCCATGACTCTTGCGGCATTCATGTGTAATTCCGATAAATACTCCTTATATTTCAGTATGATGCAATTGCCGGATCAAGCCCGTCAAATGATGATGGGACAATTTGGCAGCCAAGCCTCCGAGATGATTCAGCAAACGAAGGAGGAATTGATCAGTAAACGGGGAAAACTGGAAATCATATCCGGACAGTACATACAGGACTTGTATCGTTTCTTCAAACTTTATCCGGGACATCTGGATTTTGATGACATATTTACATCTGCGCTAGACTTTCATAACCTGCCAATTTTGCAGCCTTACGTCAGTGATGAGGAAAGTTTGACAACTATAGCGGAGTATTATCTCCGGAAGAATTACTTCCTCGATGCGCTCACGATCTACAATCGCTTATCCGATGCAAATCAAGAAAGTGATATCTTATTCCAGAAAATCGGTTACTGCAAACAAATGAATGGCGATATACAAGGCGCCTTGGAGGCTTATTTACATGCGGATCTTATCAATCCGGACAGTAAATGGGTTATTCGCCGGATCGCCGGTTGTTACCGTACCTTAAAGCAACCGGAAGAAGCGTTGAAATACTATCATCGTTACGAGGCTTTCAATCCGGATGATTTATCGATCCAAATATGTATCGGCCACTGCCATCTTGAACTCAAGAATTATAATGAGGCGCTGAAATATTATTTCAAGGTAGATTATCTGGACAATAAAAGCACGAAGGCTTGGCGTCCGATCGCTTGGTGTTCTTTCTTGACCGGTAAATACGATCAGGCCCGTAATTATTACAAAAAGATCATGGATAATCAACCCAACACCCAAGATTTCTTGAATGCGGGACATACGGAATGGGCATTACAGAATATAAAGGGAGCGCTTGCTTTTTATAAAAAAGCCGTGGAGAAAGAGTCCGGTGATTTCTCGAAGTTCCAAGAGCAGTTCAATCAAGATATCCCCGATCTTCTTGTAGCGGGAATCGAGGAGGCGGAAGTGCCGTTGATGATGGATCAACTCCGGTATTCCTTGAGCGATATATTCTAACTAGTCATCCAACAATTTGAGAAGACAAGAAAAAATATCGTATGAAAGAGATGATACTAAAGACAAAGCGACTCCTATTAAGGGAATTAAAACAAGATGATTTTGATGATATCTGTAAGCTTTTACAAGATCCGATTGTAATGTACGCTTACGAAGGAGCGTTCAGTAAAAAAGAGGTACAAGAATGGCTTGATAAGCAATTAAGGAGGTATCAAAACGATGGCTTTGGCTTATGGGGGATGATAGAGAAAGGCAGCGGAGAGCTTATCGGTCAGTGTGGTCTCACCTATCAAGAATTCAACGGTCAACAGGTTCCAGAGATCGGTTATTTGCTTAGGGCGGAATACTGGCATAAAGGTTATGCTACCGAGGCCGCCATAGCTTGTAAGGAATACGCCTTCAATATCCTTAACTTCGACAAAGTATACTCCATCATACGGGACACAAATATCCCCTCTCAAAAAGTAGCACTAAGAAACGATATGAGGGAAATCGCAAATTTCATAAAACATTATCGCAATATCGATATGCTTCATTTAGTATTCTGCGTGGATAAGTCATAGTTATCAAGCGGAAAGACTGGGATTCGAACCCAGGGAGCGGTTACCCGCTCACCGCATTTCGAGTGCGGATAATACAATTTGATTATCAATTTGTTACAACAGATACTGTAAATACATAGTAAAAACGACATTTATAGTCGTCTTTTTTGATGCAAATCTATCATCCAGTTAGCCCATTCATCCGTCCCGTAAGCAGGAATATCGAACCACTCCTTTTCGCTCAAATGAGGCAAGAGTTGCATGATCCGCTCCAGCTCATCCCGGAACCGGAAAATATCCTCTTCCGTTAGCCTTACCGAATAATGTCTCTTGCATTCCTTTAATCCGGGGAAAGCTTGAAGCAAACTCATGATCTCGGTAAAAACGGGAGACTTGCCTTTGTCTATCCTTAACGTGATTCCGGACATTCCTTCTCCCTCTTCTCTAGTTGGTATGACAATAGAGCATTTTCCTGCTCCAAGGCATTACACCGGCTAATAGCATCTTTGAGCTGTTTCCGGAATGAGGCTATTATTTTGTCTTTATCTTCCATCGATTTATATTTTAGAATAAAAGCTATGTTCGACAAATTGATTCAAAAAATTAAAATCCGCAGGGCAGTGACCACAGCGATACAACAAGTAAAGAAAGGCGAATGTCCCTCTTTTACAGGTCTATATCTTACAATCAAACAACTCGAAGAACTCAAGCCTTATACAAATGAGCATTATTTCAGCTGTGTTTTGAAACCTAGAGCTCCCAAAGAATCAAGTTCAGTTTTATAATCGGTATATAGACGTTCCTTACCTATTATGATATCTACATTCCCGTCCTTAATAGCGTAATGAACGTCTATAACCTCTGCTATATGGGAAACACCTTCAATATCAAAAACAAGTTTTTCACCTATTCTCGGAAGAAGTTCCATATCAAAGGCATCCTTATACGGGTTATATACTCGATAAATTTTATCTTCTTCATCAAAACGAAGTATACATATCTGTTTCATAATATTTGTTTTTAATATCTACATTTTGTCGCAAAATAATTATTTTCGCAATTTTACATTACTCTTTTCTATTTTTGCATTTTTAGCATATACACTTATTAGAGATTTTACAATTATTTCTTCAGCCTCAGTGGCCAAAGGTCCTAATCTTATAGAGATATTTTTAAGCTTCTCAGGGTCTAGGGCTAAATCATGATGATTAAATCTAAGTTCTTTTCCACTCACAAGCGCATCATGTATTAAATAATTAGCATTTGATGATTCAAAATCCGACTTCTTAAACGGATATATATGTAAAACAAATCTATATTCTTTTTGAAATTCCCATTTTTTATGTTTATATATTCCTATTTTGTTAAAATCAATATTTCTCTTTCCTAATTTATCACTTATAATATTTGCCACTTCACCTTGCGGATTATCACAATAAATTACATTCTGAAAAAATGAATCGCTATTACAAAAAGGCATTATAAAAAAATCCTCATTAATCATTTGATCTATTGATAGAATAGGACTAGGGCCATTAATAAATTCTAATTGCCCTATTTTGAGTTGAGATATTTTTTCAGATGTTTTAAGAAACATGTCTTCATCTATTTCAATCCTAACCCCTCTTCCATTAGGAGTATACATTTTCCACAAAGCGATATTTTCATCTTCATCTTTAGTCCAGCAAGAAACAAAAGTATATTTTCCGAATGATATTTGATCATACATTACCGACTCTTCCATATCATCAACGCAATCCAATCTTGTAAATCTTATATTTTGGCTTTTCAAAATAAGTGCTAAATTTTCAATTGATGTATAATGATATAATTTCATAACTAATACAAGTTTAAATTGTTTCTATAATTGATTTCTCCTCAACTTCCCTGCCACCTTATAAAGAAACAAGATTTCACTCTTAGCAATATCCCGATCTGGGAACTTACGACGGCCATCAGGGTTCAGTTCCATATTATATGAAACCATTGTAATATAGCCATCACCTTTAGAGCTCTCATAAAGATTCTTTATATATCGATCTTCTTGGGTTATGACAACGTAACACTGGCCATAGTCTATATCATTCCGGCTTTCGATCCTACGAACAAATATGATATCGCCAGATTTATATTTGTCATACATACTATCACCAAATACCATAATTCCTCGGCATCCTTTAAATGCAGGGATGGAAACCCATTCAGTTATTTTGTTCTCGTCCCCCTCTAAACCTATACCGTTCCCCGCACAAACACGAATATCAAGAATTGGTTGTTTTTCATCAATACTCTCAACATTATTCATTGGCTCTGTAGACTCACCTGCAATATGAGTTTTCTTTAACATAGTACCTTCTCCATCTAAAATCCAACTCTTATTCAATAAAGGGGAAAGATTGCTTAGTCTATCAATGAAATCTATAGGTAATGCGACCTTATTATTGAGTACTTGGGAAAATGAAGATTCATTTTTATAGCCAAGAAGAATTCCAATTTCTTTTTGACTACCCGCAACACCATTACCTATCAGCCACTTAACCACTACCTTAATTCTTTGATACACATTCATATATAACAACTCTTTATATATTTAGAACAAATAATATAAATAATATTTGGATTAAATATAAAGACTCTTTATATTTGCACCTATAATCATTAATACACTGTCAAAGGTAAAGAAATTAGAACATATATAATAATGTAAGGAGGCAAAAATGGAAAAATTAAACCTACAAGGTCATGAGACTGGCGCTCGTTCGTTCAGAGAGATCTACTTCTCCATGGACAACACGCCGCCTAAAAAGGCTTTCATCCAAAAGATAGCCACCATTACCAAACGATCTGAATCGGCCGTCAGATGTTGGGTAGCGGGAGTCTACCAACCGGACGCATTAGCCCAAGAAGTGATAGAAAGAGAACTTGGCATTCCTGCCAGCGAGTTATTCCCAAAGGAGGATAAGGTATGCGCGCAATAGAATTCTATACCACCCCCTCCGGCGAAGTAACTATCAAAGAGCAGGGACAGCCGGAACGCCAACTGAAAGAGTCCGATACGGATTTCATTCAAAGTTTCCTTGAGATTTTGGAAGAGTTCTATCCGGAGGCTTATGCGGCACTCCGCAAGTATTACGCCCGCTACGACGGGAATAAATGCTACCGGGATTTCTTGGCTGTACGTAGGTTTATCAAATGCAACTTCGGGTTGTACGATAACATGATAGACGTGGATGAGAACTGGAATTTCAAATTCGAGTTTGTCGGCTGCCCTCTACGAGGAGAATGTGACGGGTTTAAGAAAATCTGTGAACCGAAGTTCAACAGTACATTATCAGACAGCCAGCTTCGGGTGATGGAGCTTTGCTACTATGGAAAGAAAGACGAAGAGATCGCAGAAACGCTTTTCATCTCGTCCCACACCGTAAAGAACCACCGGAAGAACGTTTTCCGGAAACTCTCGATACACTCCATGGCGGAGTTCATGCGATACGCGAACGAAAAGAATCTATTTAAGGGCGAATAATCATGCCAACCGAAAACACCTATCAAAGCATACCTTCTTTACGAAAGATCGAGATCGAATACCTTGCTTGGCAAATCACAAGGATGCAAGCAGGTATCCGGGAATTTATCGGGCAAAAGGAAGCGCACCTCCGTTTCGGGAGGCAGAACGTGGAAAGATGGGTCTCGGAAGGTAGGCTACAACGTTACAAGCGACCGGGCAAAATCGAGTACAGGCTGGAAAACCTGTATAAGTGCGCCCTGTATCCATACGACTATTAAATGAATCATTAACATAGCAAGGCACCTTGGCAAGGCGTTGCAAAAGGAAGTTTACGATACCCATCCAACTCGCTATTTCACGGACGGTAAACCGCATTGCTAATAAATCATTGACGTATGAAAACAGATTACTGGAAACTCGCCCAAGCGGTGAGGTGGGGATTTTACATCCTTTTCGGAACGCTCGCCATACTTGGAATCGTGGCTATTTGCCTAGGACATTTCCTGCATATCATCACGACGTCCGGATGTGCGGCAATGGCTTACATGATAGCTAAACATTGGTAACTAACATTTAAAAACATAACATCATGTCGAATCTAATTCAGATCAAAGTAGCTGAGTTGAATCAGCTAAACCCGCTCATGATAGCGGAAGATAACAGGGTAGAACAAAAGTTCATCCAAATGTATAACGCGATCTGGGGTACCGCCCAAGGAGCGCAAATCTACGAGAAAGAGAAATTCAACTTCCGGAAGATCTTACAAGACAAGCCGGAACTGCAAAAATGCACACCATTATCCCTCTATGGATGCTTTTTGGATATAGCGGTCAACGGCCTGTCACTTGACCCGACAGGACGACCGCACTGTTATATTCTTCCCCGTAGCACGAAGACCGGCTATAAGGATAACAACGGTAGCGATATCTACGAACTACGTGCTTATCTCTCCATCACCGGATATGGCGAGTTAGTCATGCGGCAACGTGCCGGACAAGTCCGTTACGTGGATAATCCCGTGGTTTGCTATGAGGGCGATACCTTCTCCCCCGGGTTGATCGACGGCGTAAAGACCGTGACCTACCAAGCGGCATGCCCCCGAAAGTCCAACAAGGTGATAGGTGGTTTCTTACGTATCGTACGCTCCGACGGTACCGTGGACTGGCACTGGATGATGGAAGGCGATATCAAGCGATTGGAAGCGTACAGCTTTAAGAACAACCAGAAATGGAACCCGCAAACCCGGCAGAAAGAAGGGAAGGCCAATGCCCTTTATACCTCTAGCGAAGGAGGTATTGATCCGGGATTCTTGGAAAGCAAGCTTATCAAGCACGCTTTCGACGGATATCCCAAGGTACGCACGGGACAGTTCTCCTCATTCGAGACACAGGAGGAACCGCAAGAGATCGACTACGGACTGGAAGAAACAACCGTTATCCAGCCCAATCAAGCCGGACAGCAACCGCAAGCCCTCCAGCCCCAATCGGAAAATCCTTTACAAGGATTCGGAGAGCAACCGCAAGCGGAACCGGTACCCGTATCTGGTATAACAGCCCAAATATCACAAGAAGATGAAGAAGCCGGATTTTAAGAGTTCAATATCAACATTCAAAATTTTATCGACATGGATACACAGAATAACAATTTACCTTTCAAGGCTAACGAGGTCATTAGCATCTTACAGACAGCCCCGGATATTCTCACCCGCAATGAGGCGTCGGTCTCAGCTTGCACGAACGCAGGGAAAACCCTCTTGGACACGATTGAGGGAAATGGAGGTATCGGCACGGACGAGATCGACACTGCGGTACAAGAATACCTTGCGAAGTCAAAGAAGACCGTAGAGAATATGAACTACCGCCGGAAGCCGTTAACCCAAATGCTAACGGCCATATCCAAACGTTTCACGACACTAGAGGGTTCCATAGACGCCAAATCCAAGGGAACCATCCCTTATCTGCTACAGATGGAGCGTAACAAATACGCCGCCAAGAAGCTGGAAGAGCAAAAACGCCGTGAGGAAGAGGCCCGGCAAAGACAATTGGCGGAGAACGAGAAAGCCCAATACAGGGCCGACATAACGGTCTTGCTCGATACCACGTACGCCGCCTACGTCGAGAAGCATATCAACGCCTTGAACGGGATTTTCAATCGTGCCTCCCTAGCCACGTATGGGGATGTATGCCGGCAGATCACGCAAACAAGCACCGGTTTCTCATGGACGGATTTCGTGAAAAACGTCGTGGATAATAAACAGACATTCTATATGGATGGTGAGACCCGCAAAGCGATCAAGAACGAGATAGCCATCCTAAAGAAAAAAGAATATTCCGATCGATACGCTTTCGAGATCGAGGGACTGAAACAATCCTTGGTCGACCGCCTCCCATCCCTCCGGAAACAACTGGAGGAGCAAGAGGAAATTCGCAAGACCAACGCAATCGAGGCGGCACGGCTGGAGGAGGAGCGCAAACGGAAAGAGGCAGAAGAACGTCAAAAGGCCGAACTGGAACGCAAGCGCAAGGAAGAGGAAGCGAGAGCCAAGGCGGAGGCAGAGAAAGCCACCGCGGAAGTACAGGCAGCCTTCGATTTCAGTGCCGCCAGTATGTCTCCTACCCCTACCAAGGCGAAGATCAAGAAAAAGATCCAAGTCACCAATCCACAAGGATTCATGCAGGTATACCAGATGTGGTTCATGCGTGAGGGTATCAACATGAGCATGGAGGATCTTGAGAAGATCCATAAGAAGATGATCTCCTATTGCGAGAAAACAGCCAATAAGGACGGTGAGCGAATCCAGTCCGCATTCGTGAAATATGTCGATGATATAACGGCCAAGTGATATGAGAAAGCTATATCTGTCCTCATGGATAAACTTCGGGAAATACAGACGTTGCCCGGCCAATCTAAAGACGATCCTAGATACGGAAGAGGGCCGCAAATGGTTCCGGTGGCTAAAGGATAACACTTACAATTTCGAGTTCGATCACACGGTACTCGAGTACCTAGAATTACAGGAAGAAAATGCAAGATACGTATTACCAACGGTCTGAGGTCAGCAACTCAGACCTCACAGAGTTAAAGAACCTCCTCTATCCCCGTACGCAATACGGGGATAAGGAGAAGGCTTTCAAGTTCGGGAGCTTGATTGACGCTATGATCACCGAGCCGGAACGGGTCAGGTATGATAAGCGCATGGTGGACGACGTATTGTATTCCGGGGAGGATTTCGAGTTAGCGGAAGCGATGAAACGATCCCTGCGGATGGAGGCACGCCGAGACCCGTTCTTAGCCCAAGTGCTTGCTAAAGCGGAGACACAGCGGTTCATGGTAAACAAGGGACAACGTTTCCAATACGGTAACTTTGAATACACACTCGACACCCGTTGCAAATGGGACTGGTGGCTTCCCACATACGGATTCGGGGGAGACCTAAAAAGTACTTTCGCCAGTACCCAAAAGCAGTTCGACGAGGCGATTGATTTCTTCGATTGGGATCGTTCACGGGCCTGGTACATGGACATCGCCGGAAGCCGGCAAGATTTCATCTATGGTATCTCCAAGAAAAACCAGAAAGTGTTCAAGGCATTCATCAGACGGGGCGATCCGATCTACCGGAAAGGGAAATACGAGGAACTAGCCTTCCGGTGGTGGATGCTAATAAGCTAATAGTATGAAGAATCTAATTTTAATCCTAATCGGCTGGCTAAAGTACAGGCTGGCAAAGAAATGCCCTATATGCGGAGCTTCCGTACTCGTAAAGAAATTACAGACGCATACGGGAGATACATTCAACGTATATCATTGCGGCAACTGTGGCAACGATTATATCTTAAAATAAAAATCATGAATCTCAATATCACACCGACAGACAAGATATCCGAGGAACTGGCCGCCATAGATGCCTTCCTGAATATCACAATGAGCGAAGACGTACAAGAAGCTGTCCTACGTGGAAACGACCTTGCCGTCTATATCGCCCGAACAGGGAAGCTGTTAGCGGACGCAAAATATCACCTGAACGTGAAAAAGAAATCGGAAGTATTCGACACATTACGGGAAACCGCTTCACGGGCCGGAGCGACCTCAAAGGCCGTAAACGCTATCATCGACAGCCTGTGCAAGGATGAGCAATACCTAGTCGACTGGTGTGATAGATTGAACCGGACTGCGACCCACCAATTGGAATGGTGTCGCACGATAATTAGCAAGGCGAAAGCTGAAATGGCCTTAGCGCCTCAGAGTTATAACAATCCTAAATTTTAAAAGAGCATGGAAGAATTAGTAAAAGAGCAACCCGTGTACGAGATCCAGAAAGTGAAGATCAAGAACAACCAGCTCACGGCGGAGTATACGGAAAAGTTCGTGGAAGCGAACTACAAGAACAACATCCTAAAGGAATCGGAGCAGTTTATCCACCCCGATCTACTGTACGCGTTGAACCGGCTTAAGCCACACGTAGTGAAAATCTGTGAGATGCACGAGGCTACATTGGTCAATGTCGCCAATCCTTCCGACGATGATTTGAACGAGAAGCTAAAGAATATCATCGTCACCGGATACAGTAAAGGCGGTAATGATGAATCAGCCGGCGTATCAATCCAAGCGCAAAAGCTCCTGAAAAGCGGGCAGATCCTTAACCTCTCCGTCCCGTTCACCAAATATGAGGACGAGTCCGGCGACGGGTACCTTTACGGAGCCGAGTTGAAAGAGGCCATCGGTAGATGTAGCTACGAGGTGGACGCTTATCTGTTCGAAGGTAAATATGGCATCAAGCAAGAATCCTTCGATTTCGATACCCCGGAGGAATCGGATATCACGGGCGAGAAGGAAGAGAAGCCTAAGAAACGGGGACGGAAGAAAAAAGAGCAGATCAAGGAGATCGCCGAGGAGGTGAAAGCCTTCGACGAGTTCGCCTAACCAATAATAAAAACAACCGTTATGCAAATCACTTTACAAAACACGGAAAAGGGACAATGCTACGCGGTAAGGTTTGACAGGTACCGCCAGCAGGTCGTTGACAAGCTAAAGACAGCCGTCAGCGTCCGCTGGTGGGACAAGTCTACCGGAGCGTGGATGATCCCGGCCAACAATAAGTGCAAGGCGGAGCTAGACCAGCTCACCTATTACGTGAGGCACTTCGAACCCGTCAACTGGGGAGGGAACGAGTCTAAGACCGACGAGGACATAGCCTATCAAATACCGGACATGCCCGAGTTGGACGAGGATCATGGCCTAAAGATACAACCTTACCCCTATCAACTGCAAGGGATCGCACGAGGCTTACAACTAAAACGGTTTATCAATGGGGACGACATGGGCCTCGGCAAGACATTAGAGAGCATCGCTACCATCAACAAAGCTGATGCTTTCCCCTGTCTCGTAATCTGCCCCAATACGGTCAAGATCAACTGGCAACGTGAATGGCACAAGTTCACGGACAAGAAAGCCATGGTATTGACCGATTCGGTACGAACCTCATGGCCATTCTTCTGGCAAACGGGCATGAACCATGTGTTCATCGTGAACTACGAGAGCCTACGGAAGTATTTCGTACGCCGAATCAACAAATCGGAGAAATGGACGCTGAAAGACGTAGAGTTCCATAATACGATCAAGTTGTTCAAGAGCGTGATCATTGACGAATCCCATAAGGTAAAATCAACGGCTACCCAACAAAGCAAGTTTTGCAAAGGTATCACCGCCGGGAAAGAGTGGATCATCCTGTTGACCGGTACCCCTGTCGTAAACAAGCCCAACGACCTTATATGCCAACTCGCTATCATGGACCGGATGAACGATCTCGGAGGCTGGAAATATTTCACGAGCCGCTATTGCTCCGGGCCGCACGGGGCCTCGAACTTGAAAGAGCTCAATTTCATGCTCTGGAAGCATTGTTTCTTCCGGAGGGAAAAATCCAAGGTGCTGACTCAATTACCCGACAAGGTACGGCAGATCGTGACCTGCGAGATCACCAACCGCAAGGAATACCAAGACGCCGAGCGTGACTTGGTGGATTATCTGAGACGATACAAGGAGGCCGATGATGAGAAGGTACAAAAATCGCTGAAAGGCGAGGTCATGGTACGAATCGGCATATTGAAGGACATAACGGCCCGGGGTAAGTTGAGAGAGGTGATCGATTTCGTGAAGGATTTTCGGGAGAACGGAAAGAAGATCATCCTCTTCTGCAACCTGCATGAGATCGTAGACCGGCTCCTACAGGCGTTTCCCTCGGCGGTGTGTGTCACCGGACGGCAAGATATGCAACAAAAGCAAGCGGCCATAGACGCTTTCCAACGGAATCCCAAAACGGACGTCATCATCTGCTCCATCAAGGCCGCGGCGGCGGGTATCACGTTGACAGCGTCAAGCAATGTCGCTTTTATCGAGCTACCGTGGACATACGCAGATTGCGACCAAGCCGAGAGCCGGGCGCATCGTATCGGCCAAAAGGACTCCGTGAATTGCTATTACCTACTTGGCCGCAAGACCATCGACCAGAAACTCTACAGGATCATCGAGGAGAAAAAGCATATAAGCAACGCCGTGCTTGGAGCGGAGGACAATATACAAACAAACATCGTCGATATGATGGCCCGGATATTCGACGAGACCGAGGAGGAGGAATAATCATGGCAGAGGAATACATAGGGATCAACCGCTTGAAAGAACGGGAGGACGCTAATAAATATCCACGAAGGAAATGCGTAAGATGTATCCGTTATCCATGCTTCTCCGGACAAGGAATAGGTACGCACGCCATTAATCTCGCCGCTTATGGATGTAAGGATTATAAAAGTCAAACAAGATTAAAGAATATGTCGCACAATGTAAACAAAGGAGGTTCAGATGCTTAAAATATCATTGTTAATAATCGGAATGATCTCGCTAATATTCATTCTCACGTCTGGAATATCGATCCAGTTCAAGCCATTCCATATATCCCTAGCTTATCCATACTTTGGAACAGGGATGGTATTGATAGCCATTGGTTTCGCCTTGTGCTTCGGCTCGGCTTACTATCATGGAATATCAAATCATGAATATAAAGATGGTTACAGCAAAGGATTCAACGCAGGTATTGAATACATTATCGATTGGGCTAAGAATAAAAAAGAAGGTTAAAGATAACATTTTTATAGCGAGAGATAAAGACTAACAAAGAGAATAAATAAAAAGGCAGCGCCTCACAGCGCCACCCCATTACAGCATGCAACAAATATATCAAATAAAGACAACTATGGCAAGTGAGGCATTGAATAAATATATTGAGAAACGTTACGACAGGTGGCTGGATTACGCTAAGTATCACTGCTCACTTGCCGGAATGAGTAGTGAAGCTATTGACGTATTGAACGAGGTAATGTGTATGCTACTTCAAAAGCCTCTGGAACACCTCTCCCGGCTTATGGAAGCCAAGCAAGGTAAATATACCGAACTTGACTGGTATATCCTGCAAATGATAAAGCTGAACGTTACCTCGGACACGTCTCCCTACCGGCATAAATACAAGCCTATCCCGGTAGATGAGAATGTGGATTGGCGAAGACTGAACATTATTGATGAGCCCGATGATAGTATTGACCGTACCGAGTATATCCGGGAACGTATGCAGGATATCCGGGATATGGTCGACCTGTTAGGGTTGTCCGAAAAAGCCAAACGGATCTTCGCTTGGAAATTCTTCGCTGGAGAGTCTTTCGCCGACTGGCCGGGGCCGGAAAGCCGGAAGGAGTTGTATGAGACCTATAAAAGTGTTTTCAATGCGGTGATGGATAAGAAGGATGAGAGGTTGCTATTTTAAATGCCGGGGATTGATAGCTAGGCCATATCAATCCCCGATATTTCATTTATACTCAGTTTGAGATTTCCTCCTCTACCTCTTTTGTCGCGAATAAGAGAATCATAGAATATTTCATAATAAAACAATTTCAATTACACTACAACACAAAATATTTTTTATAATTTAGATATGCATCATATAACAAACTAAAACAATCTACTTGAGAAGCACTCAGTGTTTGATAATCTATACCCGCTATTAAATTTTTCTTATACACACCTATCATATAGCTTATACCCTTATAATTATTATCCTCTTTATCATCTCTTAAAAGATTATTAGGTAGATCTGCCAATATTATAAACATCTCTATAATATCTACATGATTGCAATTCACATAAATTTTATTAGAGGAAATACTTAATAGTGTAGATAGCAAATCTTCCGAAGAGCCTAAAACTCGTTTTAGAAATTCAAATATAATCAAGGCTGGCGAACTAACTACAGTCAATACCATATCATTAAATCTTACGGTTTTATTCTCCATACTATAATCAAACATAAATCTTTCAAGAGTACGAATATTTACATATCCATATTTAATTAGATATTGCAATATAAACTCCAGACCTTTATACGCATACCTATCATCTTGAAAATCACCAGTTTTACTTTTTATCTTCAAAATTTGATCTGCGATACACTTTTGTATCTCGTCTTCATTATGAAAATGAAAAACTTCCTTACTATAAAACTTATCAATATATCCAGAAAAATCTACATCTGATCCATATTTAGCATGGAATATTCTCCTAATATTTTCAACATCGCATACAAGAATAGTCTTATCTATTTTAAATTTATGTTCCTTAGTGCAACAGAAATCATCATGTACAGAAAGAATATTAAGTATCCTAAAAATATGTTCCGGATCTATTCGATCTAAATCATCTATTACTAAAACGATCTCTTTCTTTTCCTCTTTTTTTGCATTAGTAATTAAAGATTGAATTATTTTCGTAACAATATTTCTCTCATAAATAGAACCTTGTCGTTGTATTATATCTTGTATAAAAGATTCCACTTCTTTATCTTCTTGTGTAGATTCTTTCTTTTGAAATTCTTGAATATTCTTTTTCAATTTTATAAGCTGTGGAATAATATCAGTTTTAAGACATACTTTTTCCATTGAGGATAATATATCTCCTATAAGTGTATTTAAATTATTTTTTATATAATAATAAGTTGCAACAGAGTTAGATATCTGAACATTTTTTAAGTCACAAGAAACTTTATCCAATAGTTGAAATAAAACATCTATCTTTATATATTCAAATATATCTTCATTACTTGCAACTGAGTAATTCACAGGTGTAAGAAACAAGGTTATATATTTATCTGTATGCTTTTTATTAAAAAAATCATTAATAAAGAAAGATTTTCCAATACCATATATTCCTGAAAAAATAATATTGTCATTATTTTCTTCTTGCAAGAATCTAAAAAATCTTTTAGATTCATTATCTATACTGATTTCCATATTTTGTTGAGTTTACTTTAAGTATTTAGAAGCGTAGAACAACCAAAAACAATCAGAAATATCCAAACATAAACATTTAATTATCAGTACATTCTAAAAATTAACACTTTTCGGCTGCTTTTTGATGCTTCCCAAATTTCCACATATTTTTGAGACGTATTTCTGACGTGGAGAATTTGCG
>ENA-OPXH01000180-OPXH01000180.1-human-gut-metagenome-genome-assembly--contig:-NODE-180-length-60848-cov-33.706956_pt1 | contig 60848 bp, 56 predicted proteins | sample MGYA00241521_ERZ502034 | MGnify/ENA primary metagenome ERZ502034 (study PRJEB25962, sample SAMEA2042103) | human gut metagenome | biome: human gut; feature: human-associated habitat; material: faeces... | reverse complement strand
TCCAATCTTTCCGAATATTCCAAAAACAGCAGTAACTGGTGGTACAAAGACAAAGGTACCGGTCTGATCTTTCAGGGCGGGAAAGTAAACGTTACGACAAATAGTGATATGACGGTGTATTTCAATAAACCTTTCTCTTCTGTCCCGGCAACTGTGATTCTTACACCTTATGAACAGCCGACTAACCATTCTAATGATACGAACTATGTTGCTATGGCTGTCGGAATATCAACTTCTTCCTTTAAAATTCGCTATGTGGATTCTAATGATACAGGTCGTCGTCAAGGTTATGTCAGCTGGTTTGCCGTCGGTTATTGATTGTCATTAAACAACAAACCCCCGGATTGTGCCGGGGGTTTGCTTTTATCTGCAGACGGAACCGTTATTCAACGGCCAGAGCCTTGACTTCTTCGCCGTAGGCGTCTTTAACCGTCGTCTTAATCCGCATAAGCTGAATCCACTTGCGGAAAGCGCCGGCCAAAACGACAATCATCAGGAACATGACGATGCAGCCTAAGATAGCCAACAGATTCTGGTCTTTCGGCAGATATTGTTCAAATACCTGCAAATATCCGGCCCAGAAGGTTACAACCACCATGAAAATACCCGGAATGGCAACGGCCAGCGTGTATTTGCCGCGATTCAGGCGGAGCAGCATGGTGGTGCAGACAATCAAAGCACAGGCAGCCAGCAGCTGATTACTTAAGCCGAACAGCGGCCAGATGGTGCTGATGTTTCCGGTGTAAACCAGATATCCCCACAGGAAAGTGAAAACGGCACTGGTAATGACAATGCCCGGCATCCATTCCTTATCGTTGAATTTCGGCATAGCCTTGCCCAGCATTTCCTGCAGGAAAAAGCGGCCGACACGGGTTCCAGCGTCAACGGCGGTCAGAATAAACACGGCTTCAAACATCACTGCAAAGTTATACCAATAGGCAACCAAATGGTCCATATACGGCAGATTGCGGAAGATGTGAGCCATGCCGACAGCCAGAGAAACGGCACCGCCGGTGCGTCCGTGCAGGTCAAGGCCGATATGCTCTTCATAATAGGGCAGATCGGTTACTGCAAAATTCGGGTGCACAGCCAACAAAGCCTGATAAGCGTCATGGGAGGCGTTAATCGCAAAATAGTCGCCCGGCATCATGGTGCAGGCGGCAATCAAAGCCATAATCGCCACAAAGCCTTCGGTCAGCATTGCACCGTAACCGACAAACAGAATTTCTCTTTCGTTGCCGATCATTTTCGGTGTCGTTCCGGTGCCGATAATTGCATGGAAACCGGAGATTGCGCCGCAGGCAATGGTAATGAAAATAAACGGCAGAACCGGACCGTTGATAACCGGGCCGCCGCCTTGGTCAAACGGGGTAAACATGTGCATCATGATGTCCGGCTGAACGAAAATAATGCCCAGAGCCAGCATCAGAATTGTACCGATTTTAAGGTAGGTGGACAGATAATCCCGCGGAACCAGAAGCAGCCAGACCGGCAGAACCGAAGCAATAAAGCCGTACAGAGGAATGGCGATTGAAACGGTGTCTTTGTCCCAGTTGAACATCCAGCCCAAAACATCTTCCTGCATCAGGCCATGCCCCGAGATAATACCGATAACCAGCAGGGTGATGCCGATGATGCTGGCCAGCATAATGCCGTTTTCTTTATAGCGCATAATCAGGCCCATCAGAATGGCAATCGGCATGGTAATCGCAACAATGAACAGCGACCACGGCGCATTATGCATGGCGCTGACGCAGGCCAGAGACAAACCGGCCAGTGTCAGAATAAGAATAAACAAAACCGCAAACCCGGCGATTGTTCCGGTAAACGGGTCAATTTCCCTTTCGGCAATGGTTGCCAGACTCTCGCCTTTGTGGCGGACGGAGGCGAAAATAACCACCATATCGTGAACGGCGCCGCCTAAAACGCAGCCGATGAGAATCCACAAGGCTCCGGGCATAAAGCCAAACTGAGCGGCCAAAACCGGTCCGACCAGCGGTCCGGCGGCTGCAATTGCGGCGAAGTGATGTCCGAATAAAACGTTTTTGTTGGTTTTGACATAGTCATGCCCGTCGGCATATTTTACCGCCGGTGTGGTGCGGTTGGCATCCAGGCGTAAGACTTTATTTGCAATAAATACTCCGTAAAAGCGATAAGCAATCGCAAAAATACACAAGCTTGCAAAAACCACGGTCAGGGCATTCATCCCTTCAAAATGACTCCAGAAGCCGGTAGTCGCAGGCGCCGCAGGAGTCCCCGCTGCTGCCATTGCCGAATTAATCGCTAAGACAGAGAATAGCATACTGAAAAACAATTTCTTCATAGTATCATCCTCTCCTGATTAATAACGAAATTATTATATCCGAAAAGGTTTTATAAGTCATTAATCAAAAACGTCGGGCCCATAATTTTTATTGGGGAAAATCATCTTTTCTGAAGCCAGACTTTAGGTGAGGCAACATTGAAACAGGGAGGTTACCATTCAATGATGCCGTCAAAGCGGTGTGTCTGCCGCCAGCGCAGCAAATCTTCCGAGGTTTGCACGCCGTCCTGAATAACCGCTTTGTAATATTCAATGCCGCTTATTTTAAGTTCGTCCGGCGTTTCAAATTTCAAGCGCAGGATTGTTTTGCGCTGTTCTTCGGTCATGGCGGCGATTATTTTTTCGGCCGTTTTTTCAAAATAGCCGTCATAGAAAGAGCCTTTTTTTATTTGAATCAGGTCAATCTGCCAGGTTTGCGCTTCATCGTCTTCATAATAAAGATGCCACTCAAAACAGCATTCGTCGGTTTCCGCCAAATTGGCAAAAGTGCATTTCTTTATGCCTTTGTGACGGCAAAGCTCGGCTATAATCGCAAAGCTCCGGCCAATGTCCAAACTGTCGGTGTAAATATGAAAATCAATGTCGCGGTGCTTGGCCAAAACACCGATTCTGAAAGAACCGACCGGATTGATCGTTGCTCCGGCTTTCTCCCAAATCTCAATAAGGTTCAGTGAGGAAATGACCATCCGGGCTTTTTCCGTCTGCTTTTGCGAAAGTTGAATATATTTGTCGTCCATCATAAACCTCAATCAGTTGCTTTGTTCCGAACATAAAATAAAACCGGCGGCCGATCAAGTTTTTTGCAGCCGAGTAAATGTGAAATTTTAGAAAAACTGTGAAAATTTTGTCGACATTCTGTTTCGTTTATGTTATTGTGTGTTCAATAAAATTTAGTATTAAGATATTTTTTTGTTTCACCTAAACTTTATTTAATTATGAAAAAAATCTTTTGGGTCGGATGCGTTCTGGCTGGTGTGGCACTTTTTGCAAGCTGCCGTGGAGAGAGTGGAAAGACTGTTGAGGGAACCCCGATCGGTCAAGGTTTAATCATTAAAAAAACAGAAGCCGGAAAGCTTCAGCTGTGTGACAGTCTCGGGTCTTCTCTGGCAATTGAAGACTATGATGAAATTGACGGAAACGCCTTCTTTATCATAGCCCGAACCGGAGACAACATCGCGCTTTACCGCAATAACGGCCAGTCTTTGACGCGTTGTGATTCTTTTGCCATCCACCGCTACTATCCGGTAACGGCTGATGAGAGAGAACGGCGCTATCTGGAGACAATCGTTGACGGTGCTCACCGCGCATTTGATTTGGACAGCCTGACAATTCGCTCGGCTACCGAAGGAGTCAAAGACGGAATTTGGCCCCTGGCCTGCGGATACAGCATTACCAAACAGAATAAGCTGTATCAGCTGGATGAAACCGGCAAAGACGAACCGATTATGCCAGGATGTCAGGAAATGCATATTATCAACCATAAGGGGAAGATAATTCTGCTGGTCAAAACGGATGATTTTTCCGGTTATTGCTCGGTTGACGGGCAGGGAATCAAACGGCTGAGCCGTGCAGGGTTTGTCTCTGCCAAAAAAGCCGGAACGGTTCTGTGGTCGGCGGAAGACGGAAAAATTTCCGCTATTGTCAAAGAAAAAATTTAAATATGTGAAAAACAGGCCTTGCACTCTGAAGTGCAAAGCCTGTTTTTTTGTGGATGAAAATAACCCCGGTATTTTCCGGGGTTTGTAATATTATCTGCCGCCGCGGCTCCGGGAGGAAGGCCTTTTTTGAGCGGTCGTTTTCGGACGAGGTGTCGGCCGGGCCCGCTTAACATAAGTCTTTTGAGCCAGTTCTCGGTCAATTGCGACTTTCAGAGAATCTGTCGGACAATGATAGCGCGATTCTTCGCTGAAACGTTCCATAATTGTTTCCGGGTCTCCGCGGCAGCCGTACAAACTGCCAAGCGTGGCATTTTTCAAATTAACGATATTCTCGTCGATATTGGTTTGCTCATCAACCGTAATCTGCACTTCCCCGTGCAGAAAAGTCAGTTCATTCTTGCGCCGTTCCTGCAGCACTTTGTTGACGGAACCTTTTACATGGCAGTAATTCATAAACGCCTTGTCAAATTCTTTGCTGATGCTGTCGCCGCGTGTCGTAAAATATTCGGATGCCGTCAGGGCAAATTGTTTGGGATTGCCTTTCCTGTCGTGCAAAATACCGGTGCCGCAATTGTAGAACAAACTTCCCATAATGGCGATTTCGGCTTGTGTCATCTGGTCCAGCGGCAGGTATTTGACCATATCTTCCGACATCTTGTTGTCAATGTGGGCGCTTACATATTCCAAAGCCTGCTCTTCCGTACGGATACAATCGCCCGGTCTCACCGGCTTGCCGTCAGGTCGAATGGTATTGCCGAGGTTAATTGTCCAGATTTTGGCGGCCTTGTCATAATAGGCCCGGCTTTTCATTCCTTCAAAATGGGCAATAACATAAAGCATAAGCTTCTCGGAAGCTTTTAAATTGGCATGCTTCTTTTCCAAAATGATGCTGTCTTGAAACGCTTTGCGCTCTTGTTCAATCCTCGCCTGAATACTATCCGGAATTTCCGCAATGCTTTCCGGTTGAATGCTGTCCGGATTTTCCTGAACGGAATGAAATTCGGTAAAGGTTTTTGCCGCTTTGTCGGCAGCCGGTTTGGCAATCAGCTCGGAACGTTTGACGCTGTCCGGTTTTTCCGGCTCGCCGCTGTTTTGCGCTGCGGATGTTCCGAACCATGAAGACATAACACTTAACGCAATCGCTGCTTTTGTTTTCAAACTCATCGCCAATCTCCAACCTTACCTGCTTGAATATATATAATAAAAATAACAAATTTTCATCAAAGACGCAATATTTTTAGAGTCTTTTTGTCAATTTTTTTATAGATTTGAAATATTCCCTCTGTATCATAATGCTGTTTCGATGACAGACTGTGCAATGCAGACATATCAGTTTCTTTGTTGAAATATTTGCTGTTCGGCCTGGCTGTATTGGCACTTCTGTCCGCCATAATTTCTTTAATCGTCGCTTATACTAAAGCTAAAAAACAAAGAAAAGGTCAATCTGAAACGAATTTATTTTCCTGATAACGCCTTCTATTTGTTTTCTAAGATTCTGTTCTTCTTAGAATTTTTATAAATTCTGCCGCAGTCCATTTAATATTCAAGGAAAACAATATGATGTTAATGATCCTGAGCAAAACATAGAACTAGGTGTAAGGGTTCTTAAATCAATATATGATGCTGTTCCTGATAAAAATATTGCCAAAATCGCTACTTTATGGAATGGTACAGGATTAAAAGAAGTAAATGATTATGGTGCTCGGGCAAAAGAATATTATAAAAATAAATCTTGGAATAACCCATTGGAAATGCCAAAAATTAAATCAAAAAAAGGAAAATAATGAAAATTTTATTTTATGTCATTCTGGAACTAATATTTATTATCGCCGCTTGGTTTTGGGGAGATTTATTTTTTATCTCAATGCTCAAACCTGGAGAAACATGCCTAACAGCAAATTATGGAATAAATATTGGTGACTATCTGGAATTAGGCTGGAATAACTATTTTCAATGGTTTTCAAATATAGAACAAATGCCATGCCGTATAACTTTTGCGGCATGGTGCTTATATTTTTTAAGTTGTTTTCCTGCATATGCTTTGTTAAAGGTGTATGGAATGTTTAAGCTTTCAATAACACTTAAATATAAATTTGTTATTTCAGAATATATATTTTACATTGCTTTATTTATGATATGGTTATTTTTGCAGCCAGGTCTAGTGTTAACAAGTTATAGTTTCATAAATGCTTTAATCGGGGTATTGCTACTATTTGTTCCTTTTATTCTGTGTTCTGTATTTATAATATCTGGGTGTAACATGCATATAATGAAATTAAAAAGCAAATAAAAAGAGAAAACAATGAAAATAGCAAAATACATTATACTAGAGCTACTGATTATTGTTTTGTCTCTATTATGGGGAACAATGATGACGAATGACCATCAAAGTGGCGAAATCTGTATTACTCCTGCTTGGGGGGCTCAAATTCAAAACTATTTGGAATTTGGTTGGAATAACTATTTTCATTGGTTTAGAAAAGATGAACAAGCCCCATGTCGTTATGAAACATTTACAATCATCTGTTTTTATATTTTAGCCGTTCCTCTCTACACAGGGCTGAAAATTTATGGAAAAAATTATTTATACCAAGCCTTATCTTGGCAAGTAATAATTCCTGAATGGTTATTATATATATTTGTTTATTTGTATTTTTTGTTTAAACAAAAAAATATTATCTTAACACTTAGCAGTCTAGGAAATGCCATTCTTGGAGCAATACTCTTTTTTTTACCATTAATTATTTATGGTAGCTTAATTATCGTTGCCTTTAAGAAAAGAGAAAGTATCAGATGAAGAAATTCTCATTATGAGAGAGTGTCTTACGCTGGTTAAGAACTTAACGGAAAATGAAATGACAATTTAGTTACTTCACTACACTGCATTCATCTATTAAAATAAGTTTTTTGTTTTCTTTCGCGATATCTCTCAAATGCTTTGTAAATCCGCTTTTAGAGAATATGCCGTAGGTTAAATCATATCCTTTGAAATCGTCAACTTGGCATTTTTCCGTCAGCTTTGCATAAACATTAACGTCAACCGGTTTGTCGTCTTTGTAATATTTACATTCAGCCGCAAACATACGCTTGTGGCTTTCATCAATGGCAACCAAGTCTATCTCTTCATTTTTGTTCCAGTATGCGCCGATACGAGAAGGAACAAAGTCAATTTTTCTATGCTTGCATAGTTCTGCAAATATGTTGCGGCAGATTTCTTCATAAACAAATGCTACGTGATTATCAATAAAATTGGATTTCAGCTTATCTTGTACAAAATTCAAATTATCCAGCTCAAGCTCTCCTTTATAAGGAAAGACAAACATAAACCAAAAGCGGATAAATATATCTCGGATAAAATATAATCCTTTCCGGCTTTTTTCCGGATTTTTTTCGGTGGCCGGAACACGTTTTTCCAATAAGTATAATCCCTGCAAAGTTTCCAGATAGGGACTTAATTTGTTGCCTTCCGTGGACATTGCCGAAGCTATCTCCGATAGTTTGTGATTATTTTGAGCTATTGCTTTCATAACCGAATAATAGTTTACCGGTTCTTTAACTTCCTTATTGAGTAAAAACGCCGGTTCTTCGTACAAAAAGCCGTTTTTATTAAGAATGACGCGGGAGATATTATCCATTAAAGAATTTTTGTTATCAAAGAACTCCAAATATTTCGGAATGCCGCCGGTTACGGAATAAAACTCAACCACATCGGAAAAAGACTTATGGTGATAATGTTGTCTGATATCGAAAAAAGGAAGCGGTGCCAATCGGATTTGAGATGTACGGCGACCATACAAGGGACTGTTTTCCGCTAAAACCTGTTTCGTCATCATATTAATGTATGAACCGCAGATAATGACCATAATATCTTGCTTTGATAAGACTTCATCCCATGCTTTTTGAAAGATTGAAGTAAAGGCGGGATTTGTATTAACCATGTACTGAAATTCATCAAGAACGAGCACTTTGGGCTTTTTGCCAGGAACGGCGGCAAACAGTTTGAAGAGCTCAATCCAATCATCAAAATTAGCTTTGGCGATAAATTCCTGATTGGCAAATTGCGATAAACTTAAAGCAAACCGTTTCATACTCTGCGGTTCGGATTCTTCTGTCGCCAAAAAGTACAGAGCAGGCTTGCCTTTAATGAATTCTTGAATTAAAGCAGTTTTTCCGATACGTCTGCGACCATATATAACAACAAAGGAATGTGAGTTGTTATATTCTTGCTCTAAATCGCTAAGTTCTTTTGTTCTGCCGATAAATTCCATACCATCACCTGTACAGTTATATTTATTTAATATAATTTATATTAGACTAATTTCAATTATATTGCAAGAGGAATTTTCCAAATATAAAAATATCAAACAATGCACATTCTTTAACATTTTCTTTGAAATAGGCAGAAAATATAGAGGTTTGAAAATGCTCTTAAAAGCCCGTGCGGCAAAATGTTAAACTTTGTTCGGATTACAAACTTTGTTTAACATTTACAACGTTTTTTTACTTCACTCCAAGTTCTTTCATGTATTTGCCGTAATTTGCCAGAGCGTCATTCGTTTGTTCAATGATTGCGGCAACTTTCTTCTCCGCAAATCCGAAAGATGAGGCAGTTTTAATCAAATCGCTGTCGGTAATATCCGTCCCTTTGCCGTTTACCATAGATGTCTGTTCTCCGTTGATACCCTGCGAAGGGGTTAAATCGTATGCCGGCGTCATTTTCCAGTTGTTGTTTTGATCCAGCATAAAAGAGAAGTTTTTACTATGGTCATCTTTGTTGCCGGCTTTGACGTTAAAAATCATTAACCGAACCATTTTCTCAACTTCCCGAACGTCTTTGGTAAGAATTGAGGTTAGTTTTAATAAACCGTCATAGTTAATGCAGGATGTTCGGTGGTTGGCATGCAATAACCCGCAGGCCGTATGAATATGTACCTTTTGGCTGCCAATGCGGTCAAAACGTTTGACGCCGAAATGACCGACGCAGTTTTTTGAGGGAAACAAATGCGTTTCCGGCATTTCAATACCGGCGTCTTTGGCGATCTTTGAGTAAACATATTCCTGCGCACCGATGTTTTTATTATCAAGAGACGACGCAAACTTAATCAACCACGGACTATAACCGGGTTTAGCCAAGTTTCCGTGAATGAGTGTTTGCTTATCATCTGAAACTAACGCCACAATCTTCGGCCGCGCTCCGCCGGATGAACCGTTAAGCGTTAAAAGCTTATCAAGTACTTCCGAACTCTTGCCGGCCAAAATATGATTAGCTTCCAAACAAAGTGAATCCAGTTCTATATCGCCGACAAATTCGCTGTCATTTTCGGTGATGGGTTCATATTCCAATGCTCCCATAGCATTAAGCCCAATCATGGATAAACGTTGTAAAGGCGTGATTTGTTGCAAACTCAAGCCTTTCTTTTGTAATTGTCGGTCTAAAAGCAGACAGCCCCAACCGTCGGGCAAACTATCATTAAACACGCCGAAAAGACCGTCAAAGGTTTGTTTGGTGTCTTCAAAGATTTGCGATTTGAGCGGCAGCATAAAAGGGGACAAATTTATTCCGGTTGCAATAAACTCCGGTGAATATTCAAAAAAGATACGGGGTGCTTGTTCTTCTAAAATCCCGACAAAGTGCCGCTTGCCGTAAGCGTTCAAAAAAACATTCAATCTCATTTGATGCTCCCCCGTTTGCGTTTTTTCTCTTCTTTACTTTCAAACAAACTGCCGCGCGGCGCATTGTCAACAAACAGGGCGGAAAAGTCTTCCAGACATCCCAAAGCCAACGCAATATCAATCAGCGATTTCAAAGAAATCTCGCCGCTTCGTTCAAAACGCTTGATACTTCCCAAACTAACACCGGAACGCAAAGCCAAACCTTCCTGTGTCAGGTTTTGTTCCAAACGCTTAAACTTAGCCCTCTCGGCAATCTCTTGCATAACCTCTTGTTGTGATTTTAACATAAAAGACAATATATTATCTCCAAATATAATTATATATCATTTATGGATATTATATTATCCGTTAAAATAAAAGTCAAGAAAGCAATTTCCGGCCGGAATCACATTTTTGAAAGGAAAATCCGCTAAATTTTCACGTTTTTCGAAGGAAGGGAGGGATACCGAAGGAGAATTAATCTACCTATTTTTAGCTAAATTGGAGATTGTACTTATGTCAAAAGCCTCTAACTTAGATATACTCAAATAATGTACAAGTTCACAGATTAAAGTCAATGAATATTCTTTAAGGCTATCTTCATATTTATATTCAGGTTCAAAAGAAGCTCCAGGTGTAAGCATATTACTGTGTTTAAAGCTACAGTATTTTGTATAAAAAAATTGAAATTGCCCATCATCAATATTGGAAATATTATTAGAAAATGATTTAATATATTGAGAAACTTTAAGCGGAGTAAAGCACTTTCTAAATAAACCAATTTTTTCTTTGTTAGGTCCTTTTCTGCAATTTATTTGTTTAATAACATCTTTATAATCTTTATTTTTATTTAGAATATTTTTACCAATAGGATAAAACATTTGGAGTAAAAGGCAAAAGGATTGCCAAGATATATTTTGTTCAAGATTATCAGATAACTCTAAATTAGCTGTAATTTGTCCTACAAGGATACTTGCAAAATATAAATTATACTTTTCTTTCTTTTGTTCTTCTGTCGGATTATCCTTTATATAACTTAATATAGCACAGGTTTCTAAAGCATGACCAGCAATAATAAAAGCATCAAATATCCTGTTCGCTTCATATAATACAACATATGATTTGATAGCTTCACAAACTCTGTGATATAATCCCCACATATTAAAACGAAATGTATCTTCGTCAGCATTATCAAAAATAGGTTGTTCTAGAGGTGCAAATCCTTTGATAATTCTAACTCTTTCTTCAAATGGCCAAGTTACTGAATCCATAGAATAAACTACTCCTTATTTTCCAGTTCTGCAAATTTTTGTGCCATTGTCGGATTATTCTTTGTAAGCCGTTTAACGGTTAAATCTTGAGCTTTATTATTCGCCAAACGTAAGTTGTTTTCGGAAGATAACAGGGCGTCTTTTGTTTTCTGCAAGTGGTCAATAGTTTTATCAATCTCTTCAATCGCTTTGCGGAACTTATCACTTGCCAACTGATAATTACGTCCGAATTTCTCCTTAAAATCGTTCATTTCCGCTTCAAAATTGGAGATATCAATGTTTTGGTTCTTATATTCTGCCAATTGTTTGCGATATTGAACTGAATTCAAAGCTGCATTTCTAAGCAATGTAATCATTGAAATAAAAAACTGCGGACGGATAACATACATTTTGGGATAACGGTGCGAAACATCAACAATTCCAGTATTATAAAGTTCATTATCAGATTCTAGCAAAGATACCAAAACTGCATATTCACAGTTCTTTTCATGCCGGTCTTTGTCCAGTTCCTTAAAAAAATCCTCATTTTTATGTTTGGTTGCCGTGGTATCCATCTCATTTTTCATTTCAAACATAATGGATATAAATTCAATCCCCTCGGGCGTACTCTCTCTGAAAATATAATCGCCCTTGCTTCCTGTTTTGGCATCATTATCTTTTTCAAAGTAAGCATTTTGAAAAGCCGTAGCTCGCAAACGATTGAACTCAATTTCGCAATGTTGTTCCAGAGTTTCTCCAACCATTTTGGTCGATTGGCGTGTTTTCAAATCCTTATAAAAAGCAATTTCCGTATCTTTGGCTTTGAGTTGAACCGCAAAATTATCTTTTAAGGATTGTTCCTGAAGTTGCTTGTCTTTCTCTGCTTCTTTAAGTCGGCTTTCAAGTTGCATAATTTTCTTGTCTTTTTCAACCAATTCATCTTTTTTCTCGCTAACGGCTGAAGCAACCGCCAAAGTTTTGGCTTGTTCATTGGATTGAACTTGCGCTTTTAAACGTTCAATTTCTTGGTTGAGGCTGTTTAAAGAACGTTCTTTTTCAATATCTTTGTCTTTGGCAACCGTGGTTATTTCAGCTTTTAAACGTTCAATTTCTTGTTTGAGAGCAGCGGTAGATTGCTCTTGCTCCATTTTTGCCTGAGTTTTAATAAGAGAAAGCTCGTTTTCCTTTTCTTTGGCAAGCTGTGCTTCACGTTCATGCAACTCCTTATGAAATTCGGCATTACGGACTTGGCTGATAATCGCAGCATAACCGGATTCATCAACCGTAAAAACTTCTCCGCATTTTGGACATTTTATCTCAGGCATTGCTTAACTCCCAGTCATAATTGTTATTCACTAAAATATGTTTTTATTTTATTAAACCATTCTACGAATTCATCAACACAGTATTGTTGAGCTTCTATTTCTTCCCATATTTCTTTTTTACCTGATAGACGCATCTTAATATCTTTTTCACAAAGATTAACTCCTTGTTCTTTTATTAAGGTAGAAATATCCGCAGTGTTCCAGTCAAAACCAGCACCCAAGGTTATACTAAATTCCTTCTCAATAACATTTTTAGGAATATAATTTTCTATTTCTCTTCTTCTTGTAGTAATAACATTGTCTTGCTTTTCTAATGTATAATGTTCTTTATTATCCCCATCCTTAAAATACAAGCACTTTACATTACTTGTCTGTAAATAATCTTCTTTAATCCACCTATCCACATTATCGCATCCGCCTAGAGGAATCAATGTATAATCTTTTAAGTCTATAATACTTCGTAATTTTTTGATGTATTTAGATAAATTTAAAAGGAAATTTACATCACACTGACCTTCCACTAAAATAATATTTTTATGCAAAACAAAAGGTAGAATTCCCAATGTATCTCTTACTTTAGATATTTCAATTTCATTATTTTGTTGTTTGATGATATTATCTTCTTCATCTTTCTGTAAAAATATCAAATTTTCTCTATTAACCAATCTAACAATTTCAGGAGTATGAGTAGTAATCAATATTTGTTTATGTGCCTGCAATGATAAGTTTTTCAATGCATCAATTAGTTTCTGTTGAAAATCAGGATGTTGAGATGTTTCAGGCTCTTCTATTGCATATATTACATCCTGAGTAGATGAAGTTTGTCGTTCAGCCTCGGCTAAAAAGAAACTCAAAAGCATTAATCTTTTAACGCCGCTTCCTCTTTTATTAAAAGAAACACCTTTCTCATCATTAAAAGAAAACTCAAATATTTTTTCAAGAGGCTTATTTTTTATTTCATGATTTAATCCTTGTGCAATCTTATTGTCAAATTCTTTTAACTTGCTAAGGGTTTTCTCTGCTATTTTATTTATTTCAGATTTTATAATATCTTTAATAGTTTCAAACTGTTCTGTAACTTCATTTACCGCTGTCTTTGTTATAGCTGTCAATGTGTCAGCCATTTCAGAATCTTTATCTGTATTGGTTCTATCTGCTTTAAATAATAAAAAATCAGGAAATTTTGAGGAAAACTTTGTATATATCTCAAGTATATCTGTATCTTTTACATTAGCATCTATTTTATAGTTATCAACAAACGTCAATTTCTCAGAACTAAAAAGAACTCTCCTTAAATCCTTTTTTATCGTTTTGTTTATCCCAGATGCATCAATTTTTTTATCAGTAATTTGCCTTTTTAACTCATTGATTTTTAAAGTAATTAGAGGTCTATCGAAATTGTTAGGATGTCTAGAAATTAAATAAGATTTTTCTTTTAATTTTTCTCCCTCATAACATTTGCAAAATTCTAATAAGCCATCCTTATTTAAGAGATATTCATCTTGTAATGTTGTCGTTGTGTTCTCGCTAGAATCCAATTGGATTTGAGCATTTCCTTCTACTTCAAAAGCACAGGAAATTTCTATTAGCTTTTCCTCAGATTGAACATTTAAATCATTAATATCTGGGCTACCATTAAAAAATATATTTAAGGCATCCAAGACAGTTGATTTACCAACATCATTTTTTCCTATTATTACATTAAGATTATCAAAATCAAATTCTACATCACGATAAGAACGAAAGTTCTTTAATCTAAGCTTTTTTAGTCTCATTAATAGCGATCCTGTTAAATTATATCAAATATTCTAAGTAATTATTTTTTAAGAAAACATCAAAAAAGTCAAAGAATACACATTCTTTAACATTTTTTTGCAATGTAATTCCGAAAGGTGCGGCAGTTTTAATCAAATCTCTGTCAGTAATATCCGTCCCTTTGCAGTTTACCATTAAAATTTACTTATTTTGCCATATTTTTAACGTTTTTATAATTTCTGATAAAGTAATCTTAGTTTAATAAGCAAATTTTACGGAGAAGAACTGAAATGGCCACAGGAATACTTTATATCATGACAACAGCAGTTCCGGATTTGATTAAAATTGGTATTACTCAGGAAAAGCAATATCCTGAACGGATGCGCTATTTGGAAATGAATGGTTATTATAATGTTGTCGGACTTAAAAGAGTATTTGCCATCAAAGTCTCAGATTATCAAGAAAAAGAAAGATTATTGCAAGATGTCTTTTCTAAACAAAGATTGGGACAAAGTGAACTGTTTGCCTTGGATTCCGAACTGGTTACGCGCTTGTTGACGGCATTTGAAGGAGAAATCATCTACCCTCAGGTAAAAGACCGTGAGAAAGAATTTACAGCTTTGGCAAAGACGAATGAACAAAACAACAGATTTAATTTCTATGCCAAAGGACTCAAAAACGGAGATACAGTCACTTTTATTAAAGACAAAAATGAAAAAGCCAAAGTTGTCGGGGAAAGAGAGGTAGAATACAAAGGACACATTTGGAAATTGTCTCCGCTAGTGCGACATTTATTTGAAAATCGCAGTGAAGTGAATAAAAGTGGGGCGTATCAAGGTGCGGCTTATTTTGAGTATAACGGAACAAAACTCAAAGATTTGCCGGATAAGTTCTAATCTATAAAGCTTCCGCCAGCTCTTCCACCGTTCTGTAATTATCCAAATCATCCGGTTGGTAGCGGCGGAGGTCTTTGAGTATATGCAAAACCAGTCGTGTCGGAATGTATTGCTCTTCCGGCGGTTGCTGGCAGGAATAGTCATAACTAATAACTTTCCTGTCTTTGATATATGAAATGCTGATACAATCACTATTGTGATGCCTACGGTAATGGATTAACGGATAACCTCTGAACATAAAGCCGTTGTCCCAGAGTTTCACCAGATTCCCGATACTGATTTTATCTACCACGTAACCGTAATACGGGCAGGCAAAGCTCGTAATGATAATGCTATCAATAATAACCGAGGCATAGGGTGTCCCCAGTTTAAATTTATGCCGATTTTTCCAAATCTCATCAAAATGCTCCAGAAACCACTCTCTATGCTGTTGCTTTTGCTGCTTTATATGTTCTTTGACTAACGGCAGGTTTGTCTGCTTAAAATCGTTCATTTCCTCATTTAGGCATTCAATTTTAGCCTGATAATCACAGAGTATTTTGTTGTATTCTTCTTTATTCATCTTAAATTCTAACATTTTCCACGGCGTTGGCGAGCATTTGGTCGTTGTAATTAAAATAATGCTGGGTGGTACTGATGTTTTTATGATTGGCCAGTTTCTGCACAATGCAGATATTCACGCCAGAATTAACCAGTTTGGAAACAAACAAATGCCGCCCCAAGTGGCTCGCGCCCTGAATGTTGAATTTCCGGTAAACCGAAGCAAACAAACGGCTGATACTGGCACGGTTATAGGGCTTATTAAGCTTTTGGCTCGTAAACAAATAAGTCTCCGGTGTCAGCCTGTCTTTCCATTTCCGCTGTAAATACTTCAAATATTCGCAAAATTCCTTTTTCATCTGGCTGTTCATATAGTAGGAACATTTGTTTTTACCTTTGTTCTTGTCGTAATCCAGGCAAATCACGTCTTTGATTTTTAGTTTGTCGGTAAAAACGTCTTTAACCTGCAGGTAAGCAAAATTGATGGAACGCATACCATTCAGGCTGCACAGGAACATCATTCTTATTTGTTCAGCGTGTTTCATTCCGCTGATATAGGTCAAAATATCTTTAATTTTCTTATCATCCACAAAAACGTCATTGGTCATCTTATTTTCCTTTCACAACCGCCTGATAAAATACTTTGTAACTCAACCCTTGGGTTAAAACCCCGATACCGCCCTGGCATTGCCAACCGTCCTGAAGATACACATTCACGTATTCCACCAGCTTGTCTATGCTTTCGCTGCAAATAACATCATATTCCATAACGGCCTCCTAGTATTCATCGGCATACATAACGGTCAAAACGCGATTGGTAAGCTCCGGATCGGCAGCATCCGGCGAGGCAAATTCAAAATTGCGGTCATAGTAATCAATCTTCCAGAAAATCTTCTTGCCTTTAAAATCAAAAGCCCCGAAATCGTGTTCACCATAAGGATCATCGCCTTCGTTGAAATCCTTAAAAGTCCGCACTTTGTTGATAATGGTCGCAACGTCCTGCGGCATATTGGCACGGATACCGGCGGTTAAAACAAATGTCCCGAACGTAGGGTTAGCTCTGAAAGCATCGTTTAAGGCGGCAATTCGGGCAGCATTACTCATCGCTCTTCTCCTCCAACAGACGGACACAGAGGTAATCGGTTAAGCCATCCTGTTCGGCGGCATAATCCCAAACGGTTTTACCATGCTTGTTTTTGATATTCGGATCGGCGCCGTTATCAATCATAAAATCCAAAACCCGAAGCCGCATCATTGCCTGCGGATGTTTCACGATATAAACAAACGCAGTATTGCCGAATTTATCCTGCGCGTTGATATCAGCTCCGGCCTTGAGCAAAACCGACAATGTCTGCGGTGAACTGCGGTGCTTGGCGGCAATGATAAACGGTGTTTCTTCATACTGATTGCGGGAGTTGACATCACCGCCGGCTGCCAGAAATGTTTCAATCGCTTCCGGTTCATAAAATTCCCGGCATGCCCACATAAAAGGCGTCCAACCGTGCTTGTTATAAGGAGCATTAACATCCGCCCCGACGTTGAGTTCAGCTTTAATCCGTTCCCGGTCCATAGCATAAAGCGCTTGCATTAAATTGTTGCTATCCATTTGAATCTCCATCAAAATCAACCAAGATTTAAAGATGGCCCCCGGGTTACCATGCCGGGATTCTCAAGTCAAGCACTTTTTTTAACATTTTTCCATGTTAATGCTTTGATTCATCATCATTTATTTTAAATTAAACAAAATACAATTAAAAAAATATATTTTACACTAAAACAACTATTGATTTTAATATATTGTATTACCTATATAAGTAATGATAGCGCTATCACTTAAGTTAATTTTTACTGGAAAGGAAATTAAAATGCCTAGAAAAACATCTGCTTCACAACAGAGCATATCTCGCTATAATAATGATTGTTCGGCAAAAGGAGTAGCTAAAAACTTCATAAAAATCAGAAAGGAAGCAACTGTGGAAAAGCCTATTTCTACAGGTTCGTCTATAGCTGATAAAATGCTAACCAAATTACCGATCATAGGAAAAGGAATTAAATATATAAATTTAGGATCTTCATTAGGAGCTCATACAGCACACGGGATTAATGCCTATAGAGAAAGTTGTGGTAATCGTAAGAAAAAATAAAGAATTAAATATTATTTTAAACTAAATTCAAAAGAAAATAGGGGTACAAACAATGAAATTATGGTCAAAAGAAGCTCTTGTATTGGGCGGTATATATGGTGTTTTAGATACTCCTTTTTCTTTATTGGGATTTGAGCTTATTTCCGATGTTGTATTTTTATTGTTCATCGTTTGTGCAATAATGCTTCTCGTTAATAAAACACCGAAATTCATTTCTTTTGTTATGAACAAGTATCCGAAGACGACGTATTATTTGGCGGCAATCGGCTGGATACCGTATTTTATGATTATTATTGGTTTCGCGATGATGGGAAGTTATCTGATTTTTGGTTATGCTGATGGCGTGTTGGGGTATTTGCTGTTTGGTCTGGCTGTTTTAGCACTTCTTTCCGCTATAATTTCTTTAATCGTCGCTTATATCAAAGCCAAAAAAACAAAACAAAGGTCAATCTAAGCCGAATTTATTTTCAAATTAAAATATTTTTTTTATTTTAATAAATACCCTATAAAGCATAAGGATTTGTTATGAAGGTATTGATTGAAACGATAACCAGCCGTAGGAGATATAAAAACTTTGCTGATGAGGCGGAATTAGATGACTTTCTGGCGCATAACCATAACAAAATCACCGGTTATCAAATTTTACAGGAAGATGATGATGCTGTTATCCGCAGCGATTTACAGGATTTTGCCGGGGACTGTAAAAGTTTAATGATGAAAATTTATCAGTATTGGCTTAATAATCTTCATCAAAACAAAAGATATGGAAAACTAACCCTTGCAACTCAAAGTTTACTCAATGCCATGGCCTATATTGAAGAGTGCTTGAAATAAAATCAGCTCTTATATAAAACGGCACCGTTATCAAGCAAAAGATTGGCAATATCGGGCTCTATACGCTTCAAAGCCAGCATTAATGCTGTTTTGCCCTGGCAATTAATCCAATTGACATCACAGCTCTTATCAATCAACATTTGCAGCACTGCTAATTTTGTTTCATTGTCCATATTTTCATTCAAAATCACAGACATAATAGCGTTGTAACCGAAAATATCCGTTCTGTTGATTTCGCTGCCCTGTGCAAGCAGATATTCTAAAGGCTCTTTATCGGAGCAAAAGTAACAGGCAACCAGAAACAAACTGGCACGACGGCGGTTTATCGGCATATTGATATTAAAATTTTCCGTTTTGAGTAATTCCTTTAATGCGTTAACATCATCAATATCTAGTTCATCTGTGCATTCCGCCTGATCAATAGGGTTAACCGGCATATTTTGCAATCTTGCTTCCAGTTTCTTTATTTTCTCTTGCATCTTAGCCACTTGGTCAATAGGGATAAATCTGGAGTAGCATTCGTTTTCTGAGTTATAAATCAACATAAAAATCTCCTTTGTCTTTTTGTTACAAAGATATTTATCCGGCAACGCGGTGTTTTGTTGTTTGCAATAAAAATACCCTGTAACCAATCGGTCACAGGGTATTTTGCGCTACGGATTAAATACTAAAACTTATATTTAGCGTTAATCAGGCCGGTATGGTCTTGATAGTCCTGACGGAATTTACCTTCATAACCAAGCGAAAGTTCGACGTTATCGTTAACTTCCGCTGTTACGCCGGCACCGAATTCCATACCGAAACGGTCAAGAGCTTCGCCTTCAACCGCATAAGCCGAACCATTGGCCAGGGTTACGACCGAATTAACATCATCGTTAAACAGGTCGTAAGTTGCGGCAATACGGGCTTCCGGTTTGATGTTCATACCGTTGGACAATTCCCAAGACTTGCTGATTTTTGCACCAATGACACCGGTCAGGATATCGCTGTCGTTGCCGGAGACTTTCTGGTCGGCAGAATCTTTGTAAGCATCCTGTTTGATATGGACATAACGCAATCCAACCTCGGGTGTAAAGCCTAAGCCTTTAACCTGCATGTCATAACCGGTCATCGCCTGTAAACCAAAGGTTTCGACATCATAGTCAGCTTTGACGCCAACACCGGCAACACTCTTGTCTTCGGAGTAATCAGACCAGCCATATGTTGCAATACCGTTTACATACCAGTTGCTTGGTTTGTATTCACCGTACAAAATTGCCGTGTGCGTATCAACGTCTGTGCTTCTCATAAAGCCGTCAATATCCGTATTGGTGTAAGCGTAACCAATACCAACCTTCGTATCATCAGTTACAAACTTCTCGGCACCGAATGCGACACCTGCAGAATCTGCGTCAAAACCTTTGGCTTTGGATGTATCGTTCAGCTTGGATTTGTTAAACATTCCCTGAACCCATACGGCTGCACGTTCAAAAATGTTATCGCCGGAAGCCATGCCTTCACCACCGGTTGAGATTGACCCGCCGGTCAAGCGTGTGCTGACCGCTCCGAATACTTGATTTGCGGTTTCGGTTTGGGTTTTCTGAACCATCGGTGCAACTTCAGGCGCAACCGCAGTTAAAGCAGCTACATAAGCTTGTTCGTTATTCTGCGATAAATCATTCAAGACCGACGCAACCGCTTTGGCATTGGCGCTTGCTGTTGATGATTGTGCCAACGTATCCCATGCTTCCGCAGTTGAGGCATTGTTGGCCGAACCGCCGGCGTCTGCTACGACATCGGAAGCCGAATTTTCATAGGTAATGTCAAAATTCTTACCGTCTTCCGAGGTTACCTTATAGCGGTTATTGGAAATCTCATTGGTAAAGTGATTGTCTACATTGCCTTTCAACAAAGCCACATCTTCCAAAGTCTGGCCGATTTCCATTTTCTTGGTAATGTTCAAGGCCAGTTTTGATCCTTTTTTACCGGTAATGTTGGCGGCTTGCAAGGAACCGTTACCACTGTCGGCAATTTCCAGCTTCAGCGTTGAACCGGAATTAAATGTTGCATCGCCGTCAATAACCGCATTATTCAGCCCGACGTTCATAACACCGCCGCTTGTCATATTGACATCACCGGTAATCTTTCCGCTGTTTGAATTAAAGTTAATCGTTCCGTTACCGTTCAGGCTGGTATCCAATGTTCCGGAAATATTCAAAATTGCCGCGGAACCAAGCTGAGCCGTTGTCGGAGTTTGATCGTTTCCGCCATAGATTCCCAGGGTGCTGCCTTCGGCAATATTGATTGTACCACCGTTAATATTAACGTTTTTACTACTGGAAATCTCAGCCTGTTTACCGGTAACATTGATTGTTCCGCCGTTGATATTCAAATCATACGCCGGATAATCATCAGGCTTATAATCGGCTATGTTATCAATGACCGTATCATCGCCGCTCATATTAATCGTACCGCCGGTAATATTTAATTCTTTACGTGCTGCCAGCCCTGTTTCTGAGCTGTCATCGCCTTTGAGGTTAATCTCACCACCGGAAATGTTGATATTTCCGTCCCATGTAACCATTTCTGCATTAGTCAGATTGGTGGTACCGCCGCTAAAGTTAATGTTTTCGGCATTGTCAGCCAAAGCATTCGCAATATTCAGCGTCCCGCCCTTAATATTAAGGTTTTTTATTTCGGTTGCTTCCGACTGTTCCTTAGAACCGGAATTGTCGGTTACTGTTCCGCCTTCAATGTTAAAATCACCGTTTTTCGCCGTGAAACCACCACCGACAATATTTCCATCCTTAATTGTAATACTTCCGTTTTCAGAGCTGATGTCGCTATCGGTAAATTCATGAGTTCCGCCGTTAAAAACAATATCACCTTCGGCACTCAAATAAGAATCGCTTATTTTTAGTTTACCGCCGTCAACGTTAATATTGCCATCTGCCCAAATTCCATAATTATCCGGCTCTCCGATTGTGGAAACAGAACTCAAGCTGGTATCTTTAATGGTAATGTTGCCGTTGGCTTCCAAATCCGAATCATTCATGGTTACGGTTGCACCATCCAACAATATGTTGGAGTTATTGGGCTGGTCATCGGCATCATTTCCGGCTTCCAAAACGCTGTTTTTCAAATCAAGTCCGCCTAAAACCGTAATATCTTGTTCGGTTTTGATATTAGAAGTTTCAATATTTAATGAGCCTTCTTTTTCTACTTTGATTGATTTGTAGTAATATGGTTCTTCATCTATTCCCTGATTGCTGATCGGGGTTTGAGAATCTACAATCAAATCTTCTCTTACCTGAGAAAAAGCATTATTGGCAGAAAATAAAGCCACTAATGCCGTTGTAATTAAAAGTTTATTTTTCATACGATTAAACATCCTTTTTCTAACTAGTTAAAGAAAAACCCGCTTTTCTTTGAAAGGCGGGCGGATGTTCAGAAACCGTATACTAACAAACGGCTCGGCTTATTTGGCTGAGCCTTATTCACCGACATCCGTCCATTAGACAAGAAGTCGGCACAGTTTTTAAGTCGTGTGCACACGACTGTTAGTATTTTCAAGGGTTTCTGACGCCCTAAGCAGTTTCCCGCTCGTTTCTACTCTATAAAGTAAATGAGTTAGAATCAAGTTAAATCATCAAAAACCCTCTGGAATTTTTAGAAATAAGCCTTTATAGTGCTTTTTATAAGAGGTTGAAATTTATGTTAAAACTGTTTGCCATATTATTTTTGCTCAGCGGCTGCAACAGCATTGCCGTTCCGTCGGCGTATGTTTATAAAGAAATCCCGACAAGAGACTTTACTCTCGCCAGCTGGCAAAAAATAACCGTTCCTTTCGGAACTTATAAAATATACATTGAAGGCGACGGTTATGCTTTTAATGCTCACGGACGCGCCACGCAAGACCCGACACCTAAAGGAATATTCATGCGGGAATTGGCATTTGGGGACGATTCTCCGAATGTCGTTTATCTTGCAAGACCGTGCCAATATGTCAAAAGTCCGATTTGTTCCAAACGTCATTGGACAACCGCTCGTTTTGCGCCGGAAGTTATTAATGCCGAATATGAGGCAATCAAACAAGTTGCCGGCGATAATCCGGTCATTTTAATCGGATTCTCCGGTGGTGCGCAAATTGCAGGATTGATAGCGTCCGCCAAACCGGGGCTGAATGTCAAAAAAATCATAACCATTGCCGGAAATCTCGACCATCTGGCGTGGACACAATATCACAACCTTCCACCGCTTAATGAATCAATGAATTTGGAAAGCTACCGCAAACAGTTCGCACAAATTCCGCAAATCCACTATGTCGGCAGTGATGATGAAGTCATGCCTCCGGCATTGGTGCGTGATTTTGTCGGTAAAAACACGAGAGTCTTTGAGGTTAGGGGAGCAACCCACAATTCCGGCTGGGAAGAAATTTATTCTCAAATCCGGAATGAAAAGTGATTTTCGGACAATTAACGGATAAATACCTATGTAGCAAACAGCTATAAATCTCATCATATTAATTTGTCTTTATAGGGAATGCTTTAGATTGCATTCCTTTTTTATTGAAGCCGTCAAACTCCTCTCAACAGATTTATTTTCCTTCTATTTTAAGAAAGAAACAAAAGAGCTATTGTTAAATTCCCGTCTATTATAATAGCTATTTTATTTTCTATTATAATACTATTATAGGAGGCTAAAATTACTCTCAATCCCTTGCCTCATAACACATTCCGCAAAAAGCAAAGGAAATAACGGTTTCTATTTCGGAAAATAACGACTTCCGATAACGGAAATAATAGTTTCCATCGGCGAAAATAAGAGTTTCCATTTCAAGAAAACCGGAAATAACAGTTTCCGATACCTCAAACAGGTGGAAATAACAATTTCCTGCATCAATTTTGTTCAAATGAAAATCTAACTTTCTTCTTCAATAAATATTTGTGAGACAAATTTTTATGAGGAGAAAACATGAGCAAAAGCAAAGCTGAGCTATCCATAACCAAACGTTTGCTATTGGATTTCATTAAATACAAAACCAACAATAATCATATATTTTTCATGGGGAACGATAAAATCGCCGCCGCCCTCGGATTAACTGTTAATTCCGCCAAAGTGATGGTAAACGAACTGATCCGCGAGGGATATCTTCTAAAATCAAAGGGTATCCACGGCCGCAGAGTGTTAAACCTCTCCGGCAAACCATACTTAACCATCTCTTGCGTAGATTTAAGCAACATAGATAAACGCATCCTCGCCCAAGAAGTTCTAAACTACCAGCGCGATGCCGAATACTACAAACAACAATATGAACTAGAAAAAGCAAGGGCGGATAGACTCGCGGAGGAATTAACACAGATAAAGTTAAGTTCTTTATAAAGTAATTTTTTTTATAAATTCTCTTAATGTTTCTCTATGTACTTTGAGTTTTTGGGCTATTTCATTTTTTGTATGACCTTTATTCAGCATGGTTATAATTACATCTTCATATCCAGAAAGTTTTAATTTTGAGTTTTTTGCCCCAAAGGGGCGACCAAGTTTCATTCCGTTTGCTTTTCTTGCAGACAAAGCATCTCGAGTACGTTGAGATATTAAATTTCTCTCTATTTCAGCAGCCAAACCAAATGCAAAAGCTAGTACTTTAGATTGTATTCCAGCATCAAGTCTAAAATTATCTTTGATTGTAATAACTGTTGCTTCTGTATTCATACAATAATGTAAAATGGCCATTACTTCTAATAGCTTTCTTCCCAATCTAGAAAGTTCACTTGCTATTACAATATCATTTGCATGTAATTTTTTAATTAGTCTTCCAAGTTTTCGTGCTTTTAAATCCTTGGTAGCACTTATTGTTTCCTCTATCCATTTATCTACAATGATATTGTGTTTGTTACAATATTGTTGAATTTCCCATTTTTGATTTTCTGTTGTTTGCTTGTTTGTGCTCACACGAATATATCCATATATCATTAAAAGTCTCCATTATTAAGTTTTCTTAATAATGCACATAAAATGACGAAAATAAACGACCGTATAAATCTTGGTTCAAGAGATTATTAAAAGGCACCAAGGATTTTGCTTTTTCAAACTTTCAGTATGGAGGTTTGAAATATGCGTAAATACAAACTAAGAGAATTACTTACCATCAAAAATGGATGCGACTATAGACATCTTTCAACAGGAAGTGTTCCTGTCTATGGAAGTGGAGGATTTATGTGTTTTGTAAATCAAGCTGTGAGCAATAAACCTTCCATTCTTTTACCAAGAAAAGGAACTTTAAATAATATAATGTTTATAGATAAGCCATTCTGGACTGTAGACACTATGTATTGGTCAGAAATAAAAGAAGACATAGTTGAGCCATATTATCTGTATAATTATCTAAAAGTGCTAAAGTTTGATGGTATTCGCACTGGTTCAACATTACCAAGTATGACTAGCTCTGCTTATTACGATATTCCAGTTATTTTGCCTGACTATAATAAACAAACGAGAGTAGCTAATATTCTTAAGTTGTTAAATAACAAGATAGAACTAAACAATAAAATCAATCAAGAATTAGAGCAAATGGCTAAAATTATTTATGACTATTGGTTTGTTCAATTTGACTTTCCTGACGAGAAAGGACGACCGTATAAATCCGCCAACGGAAAGATGGTATATAATGAGGTCTTAAAGCGAGAAATTCCTGACGGTTGGGAAGTGAAAAAGCTTACTGATGTTTTCAACACTTATCAGCCGAAAACTATTTCAGATAAAGAGCTAATATCAGATGGAAAATATTTTGTTTATGGAGCTAATGGTATTATAGGAAAATATAATTTATATAATCATCAAAATAGTGAAATATATATCACATGTAGAGGAGCTTCATGTGGAAATATAGGGAGAACTTTACCAAATAGTTGGATTACAGGAAATGCAATGGTTGTACAGCCTAAAATGGATTATATGTGTAACGAATATATATACCAACATTTAAGATACCTTAATATGCAAAAAGCTATTTCAGGTTCTGCTCAACCACAAATAACAAGAACAAACCTTAATGTTTTTAATATTATAATTCCTTCAAAAGAAATTTTGACAACTTATCGTGAAATAATTCAGCCAATTATTTCATATAAACTGAATGCTATTAAAGAAAATGAAAACTTAGCAGACATTCGCAATTTTCTGTTACCTTTGCTTATGAATGGTCAAGTTAGCATTCAGGATTAACTGTAATCTGTCCGTTCATCAACAAAGGTAGTAAGAAATCTCTGACTTTTTCTAAATCAATATTTTCTTTGAAACATATGTTCTTTCTTTTAAGTAACTGATTTAATTTTTTTGTAAAAGTTTTTAGAATGTTTTGTGGTGGAATTAATATAGACATATTTTCTAATGTTTTAATTCTTATACCCGTGAAAATACTACCCGTTGAACTATTTGATGCTTTTTTAGTAAAATACTTACTTGTTAAACACATTAATAAATATTCAGAAGAAATTTCTATTAAATTAGGCCTTATGGAGAATACTGATTCATTTATATCCCAACCAATTGGAGATTCTTGTATTAAATAGCATCTACCTAAGGGGGTTATGCTAGCAAACAGAATGTCACCTACTTGTATATCAGACCTATTATGTACTTTATTGCGTGCAATTTCATCAATCGTATCACAATTTTTGAAATCCAGTAGATTGTTTTCTGTAATATTTTTAACTGTTATATACTTAATATTTCCATTTCCTAAGATAAAATTATCTCTTGGATTTAACCCTGTATTTATATGTTTTATTAAGTATTTAAGAGGTTTCACTTCCCAACCGTCAGGAATTTCTCGCTTTAAGACCTCATTATATACCATCTTTCCGTTGGCGGATTTATACGGTCGTTTATTTTCGTCAGGGAAATCAAACTGCACAAACCAATAATCATATAAAGTCTTCGCCATATTTTCTAGTTCTGCATTTATTTTATTATTCAGTTGAATCTTATCTGCTATTGCATCAAAAATCTTACAAAATATCTCTTTATTTTCATTGCAATAAGGAAATTTAATATTAAAAGCTCTCTCTTTATCAAACTCTCCTTGTCCAGAACTTCCTGTAAGCAGTGTTAACATTAACTCTTCATTTTTATATAGAAAATAAGAAAAGAACTTTGATAAATCTTTGTTATTAAATCTAACTATAAGCATATGAGAATCTACGGTAACTTTTGTATTGGGAAGTTCCGATACATAAGCACATCTTCCAGCTGTTCCTTGTCCTGTGGAATTAATTATCAAATCACCTAATCTTAAAATTTTATTTTCATTGGTACATTTATCTTCCGTATATTGGGCTAATGAAAAATCTATCACATTATTACGGATGCACTTTTGATTTAATACCAACGTGTTACTTTTTACGACATATTTAGGTGTATTTCCCTTAAAACAATTCAACATATTGTCCTTTATATTTATGTATTCAGTCATTAGGTCATTCTACCTTTCATTTCTTGTAATCAAATCATAGGCTAAACTTGTTAATGCTAGGTAATGAATAGCAAGATTTCTACTTAATGGTTTAGCAATATCGTGTGCTTTTTCATTGCGAAAATTTTGTATTGCCATATTCAGAAATTTTATCCCCTCAAAAAAATCACGTTCTATAGTATTTTGGGGTTGATGTCCAAATAGTGTTTCATAATGTTGTTCAGCAAATGCTCTATGCGCTTGTTCTTCCCCTGTCAATTCCTGCAATTTATGCCTAACAATCTTATACCCTTCTTCCACTGCATGAAAATAATCTTCATTGTCCATAAAACGTCTCACATGCTTATATATTTCAGGTCTTAGCTCTATTTTTAACTCATTATTATTGCTGCGCTTTTTTTGTTGCACTGGTTTATTATCAATTTCATCGTACATCATTAGTTTTTGCCCTATTTTTTCAATTTCTGTGCTAAATTTAACAAACATAGGAACCCTTAATTCTTGATTTCTAAATAATGATGCCAATTCTAAAATTGAGCGACCAACAATCGTATTATTTTCTAACTCCCAAAACTTTCTAATAAGTGCAGTTTTTGTTGTTCCTTCTGATGCATACTTAGGATTATCAATATCAATTCCTAATTCTTTAAAAAATGAGTAAAAATCAAAATGCACGATTGGACTAGAGTCTAATCTCAAAGCATTTTCAAGGTATTTTTTATCTGCGGTTGATAAATTACTCATACTTCAAATTTCCTAGTTGTTTATTAATTTCTTCTTCTAACTCTTTGGATTGCTTGAAGTATTCATTCAAATTAGCTTTAAAACCATCCATTTTAGCCTTAAATTCTTCTGCGGTAATATCAACATACTCAATTTTAATGTCAAAATATTGACCTGCAGCTAATGAACAATTTTTTTCTTTAATTTTATCGTATGGAACAATTACTGAAAAGTCCTCAATTGTTTCTCTTTTTTGAAATGTTTCAATAATTTTATTAATTTCAGTCTCGTTCAAACGATGTTTTGTAATGTTTCCATCTTTATAATCTTCGCCTAACTTAGAAGCATCTACCAAAATAACATTTTCGGATTGTCTTGAATTATCTAAAAATAATACTGAAACATTTGTTCCGGTTGATGCAAAAACATTAGAAGGCATACTTATTGCACCAAAAACAATTCTTTCCTCAACAATATGTTTTAAAATTTTGTTTTCTATTCCACTATGTGCCGTTAAAAATCCTGTTGGAACAACTATCGCAGCTTTTCCATCATTTTTTAGAGAATTAATCACATGTTGTAAGAAAAGGGTATAAATAGCCATTTTGGGCTTTTGAGGATTTATCTCTTTGGGAACATTCGGAACTCCAGCCCAAAATCTTGAGGTCATGTTTTTTAATTGTTTATGATCTTCTGGAAAATCTAATTTAAATGGGGGATTAGACACAATATAATCGAACATTCTTAAATTTTGCTCATCATCACTCTTGTGATATGGACTTGTTAAAGTATTTCCTTGGATTGCGTGATCCAAAGAAGAAACCATCCCATTGAGTATAAGATTTAATTTAATCATTTTATTACTTTTTTGGGAGATATCTTGAGAGAAAATTGTACAACGATCAATTCCTACCTGATGTGCAAGAGCCATCAACAGTGTTCCCGTTCCAGCAGATGGATCATAACATTCTATATTATGTAAATTTGTATTGTCATCAACCAATAATTTTGCCATAATTGTAGCAATAGCATGAGGAGTGTAGTACTCAGCATATTTTCCGCCACTGTTTGTATTATAATCTTTTACTAGATACTCAAAAATATTAGCAAAAAAATCATAACTTTTTGAAAATGCGCTTTCAAATGAAAAATTTACTAATTTATCAACTAGTGCGCGAGCAAAAGGTGCGCGTGCAGCATCGTCGGTTATATAATTTGTAAGTTTTTCGAATAATGGAATTTTGGTTCTTTGTGTTGTTTGAGTAGAAAAAATATCTGCATTTTTATCGGCAATATCAATCATTGTGTTGTCAAAAATTAAGTCGAAATCTCCTTTTGTTTGTTGATTCCAAAGATTCGCAATCAAATGCTCTGGATTCAATCTAGGAACATCCGGTGAAAGTGTATCAAAAAGTTTTTCTCTTTCTATTTGAGACATATCCCTATATACAATTTCCCATTTATCAGCATTAGCAAGTTTAGAACTGATTTTTTTGACCTCATAACCAAATTTATCATTTAAAAATTTATAAAGAAAAACTTGAGTAATGACTTTATATTCATTGCCGTCGTTCCCCATGCCGTATGACTGACATGTGGATTTCAAGGAATCAATAAGAGCCATTGTTTCTTCTTTGATATCTTCAGACATAGTTTCTCCTTTACATTGCATAGGTTTGATGATACTGCTCTAAATATTGCTTTGAGATTCTTGATTGAATAAATAACCTGTCATCTCGTATACTATCTATTCCCATCGCATCCATTCCGTTTGTTATTTCTGTCATAACTGTTCGTTCAAAATACGCATCCTTTTTCAATATATCATTACGATCATATACTTTTTGATCAATAATTGTTTTTATACCCATTAATGCCTGCAAAATATTATCTTCATAAAATGATATAATTGGTTTTTGTTCTAAAGATTTTCTTTCATTATTTTCTTCCCGTATTCGTTTATGTACTCTTGCAAATTTTATATCGCCATTATATTTTCTTAATAATGTTGCATTTCTTTTCTGAAGCTCTGCTAATTTTGATAAGATTTCATCAAGAGCACGAGAATTTTCATTATATTCTTCGACGGTATTAATTACAAAGCCATGTTCTCTAAATCTTTGCATAAAGGCTTCCCGCAATGTTATATATTCAGGATCTTCTTGATCAAAATTTAGCGTAAACTCTCTCACGGTTCTACTAAACTTTTCATTAAGCTCAGCTCCACCAAAGATAATTTTCATTTCTTCTTCACCAATTTTACGAAAATCAAAGGTTATATCTTCCATAGCCTGATTAATAAGCTACTTTGTTGAATCATCAGTATAAAAAGCCTCTTTCTGATTTATATTGTCAATGTGACGTTGTACTTCGGAAATCATTTGTGGCAATTTTGTAATTTCTAACCCCTTAAATTTTTCTTTTAATTCATTATCACCAAAGGTTTTAACTAAATTGCAATAATCTCGAGCAGAAATCAGGACTTTTTTAAGTTCCAAGAGTGCCTTTTTATCGTCAATTGATGATATTTCTTGGCTAAATTCTTCAACATTATCTGTTGTATATTCAAATAACGTTTGACGTATTTCTTGCATCTGTTCAATTATAGCTTCTTTATCTTCAATTATTTGTTTATATGTGTCCGTGTTGTTTCCAATACCTGTTTCATCTGGATTATTAAATCTGCTCAATTCTTGTAAATAAGCTTGATTTGTTTCATCAAAATTTTGTTTTATATCTGCAAAATCAATAACATAACCATAGCGATTGTCTTTATATGGCCTATTTACTCTGGTAATAGCTTGAAGAAGATTATGATCTTTTAATTTTCTACCAAAGTATAATCTTTTAAGCCGTGGAGCATCAAATCCTGTCAATAACATATTAAAGACAATAAGAATATCTATTGTCATTTCTTTCTTAAATGCTGATACTATTTTCCGTCTTGTTTCTTTATCATCACTATCGTGTAAAATTAATCCTGCTTTAAGTTTAGAAGGATGAGATGACAATTTATTTATTTCATACTGAATCTCATCAAAATACGCAAATAACTTTCTGGCCTGTTCACTTGTCTCACATATTACCATACCACCTAGTGTATTATCACCATGCAACATCCTAAATTTTTTCAAATCATTTATAATGTAATGCAGTAATTCTTTAATGTATGAATCATGTTCTATAATATCACTTTTTTTAATTTCTTTTTTTTGAACAAGAGTATTTAGGTTTTCATATATCTCCGAAAGTTTTTCTTTATACGAAGTCTCAATATCTTCTCTAATAATTTTTAAAGTATATCCATCTTGGATTGATTTATCGTAATAATAGGTATGTAAATATTCACCAAATACCTTCCATGAAGAGCGTTCATCTTTTAATAAAGGGGTGCCGGTTAATGCTATTTTGATAGAATTTGTATCAGCATCAAATAAATGAGCTAAAAAGCATCCTTTAGGATTATAGCCCCTGTGCGCCTCATCAATAATAAAAATTCGTTGCAAATTTGTTGCATAATTTGGTAAATCAATTTTAGTTTTGTCTTCAGCAAAACGTTGAATATTCACGACTGTAATTTCGCGTTGTCCTGTTACTCCTTCCATCGCCTGATTTTGACGAAATTGGGACATCAATTCTTCCCGAGTACTTGCGGTTTTAACCTTAAGACCTCGTGCTTCAAACTCTTGAGATGCTTGCTCAAGTAAATCAAGTCTATCCACAATAAAATAAAATTTTGCTACCTTATGATCTTGCGCAAGAAAATCTGTTAAAATTCCAGAGAGATAGTATGATAAAGCGGTTTTTCCACTGCCTTGAGTGTGCCAAATTACTCCAGATTTAACACCGGCGGCCAATTTATCTTTTATTGCTAACGATGCAAAAAGTTGCTGATACCGCATTATATGTTTTTGGTCCGTGAGTTCTATTTTACCATCTACTTCTCGCTCCATATGCACATAGGCTATTCCATATTTGATAATATATAATAATCTCTCGGGACTACACATTGATGTAATAATACGATTTGTTGGAGTATATGTATTGAGATTTGTCTGGTACTCTGGAGATGTATGTATAACCTGTACATTAAAGTCAGATAAAATTTTATGTTCTACTGCAGGATTAATATCTTTATATGTGTAATCCCTATTATAAGGAGCAATTGGAAAATTTGATGGATTTTCTTCTCTAAAACAATTGAATGGAGCTGATTTTCGTGCTGTGGTACAATAAAAAGCTCCTTGTATTGGTACTATTCCCCCTTCAGCATCATACTCCATATTATTTGAAAAAATCATAAATTGTGTAATATTTAAGAAGCGACGAAATTTTTTGTTAGGAAATCGTATATCATTCATCCTCTTGCTTTCTGCAAGCATTCCTCCAGGATTGTTTGGCTTTTTAACCTCAATAAAAACTAAAGGTAACCCATTTACAAATAATGTAATATCAGGTCTGAACTCATCTTCATCTTTTTTGCACGTAAATTCAGCAGTACAATGAAAAACATTATTTTCAGGTCTTTCAAAGTCGATTAAACGAACAGGTGACACATTAACTAATCTTTTATAAAAACTTTTTCCTAAATCATCATTATCGAGTTCTTGCCTTATACTTCTTAATACCTCTTCTACATTACCTGAATGTGTTGGATTGAGCTTCGTGAATTGTTCTTTGAAAACTTTTATTAATATATTTGTATCTGAATCGTAGTCTACACCGGCCATATCTTCTGTTATTTTTCCGTAGTAGTTATAACCAATACGTGTCAAGTGAACTAAAGCTGGCATTTGAACTCTAGTTGCTTCGTTAAATAAACCATTTTTTAACATTTGCATTTCTCCTGACCTATTGAATATATACAATTAAAATTACAAGCAATTGTTTGGAAATCAAGATATTTTAACATTAATACAATAAAATCTCTTACTTCCCCTCTATTTCTTTTGCCAGTTTATTAACCAAATCCATATCCCTGCTTTTGTAGGCTTCGAGGAGGGGGAGGTAGTAGCGGGAGCTTTTGCCTTCGCCGATGTAGGGAATACGGCGGATACCGTCGGCTTTGTCTTCTTTGCGCATGGCGAGCAACGTTGCATAGGAAATCCCTAAAAATGCTGCCGTTTGCTTGATGTTGAGCCAGTTTGAACGCGCGGCAATGTCAAACTCGTCTTTGTTGATTTTGGTATCAACGCCGTCCGCGCCGACATTTTGTTCGTAAAACTTGGCTTCCTTAGCGTATCCACTTTTGTTCAAAGCGCTGAGAAAACTCTTAAAGCCGTCCTTGGCCGTCTGGGTGATAAATGGCGCAAAGCTTAAATTTTGTATTTTGACTTCCGGTTTGAATTGTGTATCCTTAAAGCTGACTTCGCGGAAGAAGGTCAGATATTCCAATACGCTCTTTTCCGGCACTATACTCTCGTCAAAATTCACTATTCCCTTAAACAGGCAGTTCCTGATTTCCAGATGATACAAGCCTACGTTACCGCTGCCGTTAAATCGCCGCATATTGAGCCGGCTGTTCTCATTAAACACGCAACGGTCAATTTCTACCGGAATGCGGGTGTCTATCTCGTCAAAGTTCAGACTGCCGTTAAAAACACAATTGTTAAATTCTATCGGTGCGTCTGGTGTTTCATTTCGCAAGCGCACATTGTAAGCTTCTTCAAACACGCAGTCATAAAATCCGACACCCGCCGGCGGAATGTCAATTCCGTCATTAACACCGAAACGGCAGCCGATAAAATACAAAACGCTGATATACGGTGAGTCTGTCGCGCTGAATAAAGCACCGGCCGCAACCACATCGCCGAAGTCGAAGTCCTTAAAACAAAGCCCAACCAGACTTCCTTGCAAAAATACCTTAATGTTTTTAAGTTCCCGCTGGATTGGTAATTTCTCATTTCCGGGTATCAGGTTATTGATGGCCGGCACGATGTCTTCTTCAAAATTATAATCATACGGAACGTACTCTTTCCCGTCCTCGCCGATATATTGCAAAATCTCGCCTTTTGCCTGGAAAAGTCCCTGTTTGAAATTAAAATGCACCATGCACCCTCAACAATTTCCTACTTCTTTTTTACTAGGATAATCGCAAACAAGTTTAATTTCATTTAATAAAATCATGCCGATTCTGCGATTCTTTTGCTGATTAAAACAAAATTATCCGGTTTTAAGCAAAATCCTGCAAAACTTTTTACCCCGCTATATCCATACATATCCATTTAAATACATTTAAAACCGAGCTTCGAGAAAAGCCTTGAAAAACAATCTGTTGACTTGCGTTTTGTTTTTCTCTCATACTAACCGTGTCAGGCAGCGATGCCATAATTTAACCATTAAACCGAAAGGAAAACAAAATGACCATATTAACTTACATTATCGCTTCTTTGCTGAAAAAATATCGTTTCAAAAAAGAGGCCGAAAACCTGAAAAATCTTCTCAACGCCGCCCGTTTTGCCTGCTAGGAGAAAAGTCATGCATTACCGACTGGTTGCCAAAACCGCCGATTTCACACCGGAAGAATTACTGGAGAAATTGCAGGGATTTATGCCGGTGGCGGACGAAACGGTTCATCAATACGGATGTTGGAAACTTGCGCGTTATGCCGATTTTGTAGCATTTGCCGCCGATGAAGGCATTGATACCGACGAAGCCCGAACCGTTGATGAGCAGGACGGCATTTTGCGTCAACACGGGTTTGCTTTTGGAGATGATCACAAAATCTATGAAAAAGTATCAACCCATTTTGACAGCTTTGTCATCAAAGGCATCAGACGCTATAAAGATGTCATTGCCGACCCGCGCGGTGTTTATGCCTTTATTTCCGCGACCGGAGATTTTTATTATGTAACCGAAAAGCGCTGTCCGTTTGCTGCCGATGACGTGGTTTATGTGGCAGACTGCCATAATTAACTGATTTTCTAATAAAATTAAATATTTAACCCCAATGGCTCAAAGGGAAGCCTGAGTGCCATACAGAATTATTATGCTCTTTTTTTAACGAAAACCCTACTTTTGAAAGGAAAATTAAAATGAAAAACTTTTTGGAAAAATATAACGCTTTTAAGATTGAAACCTCAAAAGACGAAGGCAAGTTGACCTTGGAAACAGCCAAAGAACGGATTTTGAAACTTTTGACCGATAATATCAGAAACTTCAAGGAAGAAAGCTGGAATTTGCAAAACCGCATGAACAAGCTGATTATTGATACGGAAAAGAACTCAATCTTTACGCTTCGTCTGGGCGGCAAACGCATTGTCCGCTATTCTCTGGATTTGCTGGATAATCAACAGAAAATAAACTTCTTGTTTGATTTCTACAACAGTGTTGAGGCCGGCGAGTTTAATGAGGATATTACTGACTTTCTGGCTAAAGAGATTGATAATGCCGCGATGCGCAAAAAAGAAGCCAATGAACGCCGGAAAAATAAGAAAAAGGCTGAACGCGAGCAAAAAGCCAAGGAAAAACAGGAAGAATATACCCGAAAAGTAGAGGAAACAAGGCAGAGGACACTTGCCGCCGCTGAGCCGATGCTTCATGAAATGTATATACAATCTGAAGCCGCCCGCCAAAACGAGCAGAATCAATATGTTTCTGAACGGGGTTAATTAAAAGTGTCCGGGGCTTATCAAAAATAAGCCCCTTTTGCAATAAAACCAGGACAAAACAATATATTAGATTGAGTTCGATTAAGGGAAAGATAAAATGACAATAAGTTTAACCGAAGCATTGAGAAACATTGCATCCGTTCCCAAAACCGAGGAAGAACTGAAACAAGGTGTTCGCAACCTGACAGGTTTTGCAAGGTGTATGTTATCAATCAAACAGGAGATTAAGGAAAATGAAAGCCGTCATACTGACACGCGTGTCAACCAAAATGCAGGAAGAGAGATTGAGCCTGCGCGCTCAAAGTAAACGCTTGGAAGAATATGCCGAAAGAAGGGAGCTTGATGTTATCAAGCGTTTTGAAATTATCGAAAGTTCCACCCGCGGCGAACGTAAGCGTTTTATGGAGATGATAAATTTTTGCAAGAAACAAAAGGAAACCATAGCGATTGTGGCCGATACGGTTGACAGGGTGCAAAGAAGTTTCAAAGAAAGCGTGCTTCTTGATGAACTGATGCGCCAAGACAAGATTGAGCTGCATTTTTATCGCGAAGGGATGATATTAAACAGCAAATCCACTTCGGCCGATATCATGCGCTGGGATTTCTCGGTCATGGGAGCCAAAGCCTATGTCTTGCAACTTTCCGAGAATGTCCGCCGTTCTACGGAGTTGAAAACCAAAAACGGAGAAAGATGCGGCGTAGCGCCGCTCGGGTATGAAAATTATGTTGACGAGCGGGGCAAGCATAATATTCGCCTCAAAGAACCGGAAGCCGGTATCATCAAACAAATATTTGAACTTTATGCTCTCGGCAAGATGAGCATATTGGAAGCCGTACATTTTGCCGATTTAATGGGACTTAAGACCAGAGCCGGCAAAAAACTGGTCAATTCCAGTATCTACTATATATTGGACAATCCCTTTTATTATGGCGAGATGAAAACCAAAAGAGGCATTATTAAACATGTTTATCCGACGCTGATTTCGCAAGAGCTTTGGGAGCAGTGCCAAAAACAAAAAGCTCTGAACAATCATAACGGTGCAGGGCTGAAATACAGCCAAAAGCCTTTTGTACTGAGAGGCTTAATCACCTGCGGAAGAACGGGAAGGGTTTGTCCCTGTGAAGATCAACTGAGAAGAAAATACTATTCGTGGGTGGTTTGTTACACCAAAACCGGGCAGAGGCGATACATCCCGGAACAAGATGTTTTAAGTGCGATAGAAACCGTCTTAAACCGTATCAAAATACCGGATTCCCTAATAAATCCGCTGTATGAAGAGATTAAAAATGCTGAAATTTCAGAAAAACAATACTGTCAGCAGGAAATCGGAAAGCTGAGACAGGAACAGGAGAAATTGAAAGCAAAATTGGATAATTTGTTTGATTTGCGTTTGGACGGAGAGCTTGACCGAGAAACGTTTGAAACCAAGCGTAATGAAATCCAACTCAAAATTGACCGTATGGGAAGGAAGATTAAAACCTATGAAAAGACGGGAAATGCCTTCACTTCAACGATATTGGATCTCATAAATCTTGCGTCGCAGGCAGGAAGGGTGTTTGCCAAATCCGATAATCTTGAGCTGAAGCACCTGTTGTTAAAATTTGTTTTTAAGGAAATGATATTAACGGAAGGAGAATTGACGTATGAGCTGAATTTTCCGTTCAGCGAGTTTGAAAAAGCGTATTTTTACGAAAAAAGAAGCAGATTTTTACAAGGCTCGCAACACGAGGAAAACCAAGACCTTGAGGATAATAAAACGGATGAAAACGCAAAATCGTTCGGGCCGAAAATTGCTTTTAAAAATCAAAGAGTTGCGTCAAAAAACGCAACTCTTCTCCAGTCTGGCTGGGGTGGCTGGAAGCCGTAGTCACACAAAAGCCAACCTCATGAAAAAGCATGATTTTTTCTTCTGGATGTGTGGTTTTTCCCGAACTTCAAAACACACCCAACTGTCTCACCCTTTTAATCAATTTATAACCACCATACCCCACCGGTTTCTATAGTCAAGAAGGATTTTATATCGTTTGGGAAAATGGTAACAGAAATATAGATTTTTCATTATCAGTAAACTTCATGCTTTTATTTTTATACAACTATGAAGTATTGATTGACATTTGGGACTTTGAGGTTTATAGTTTATAAATATAAAAACTATGAAGTATGAGGCCGTCATGCAGGAAATAAGATCAAAAATAGAAGAAAATAAAGCTATTTTGCAAAAGCTATTGAAAAATAAGGATAATCAAAAGGTTCTTGATAAATGGCTGAAAACAGAGCTTGCTTATACTTCCAATGCGATTGAGGGTAATACCTTAACCCGAAAAGAAACAGAGATGGCCATTGAAGAAAGAATTACCTCCGGAGCAAAGCCTATCAATGATTATCTGGAAGCAATTAACCATGCAAAAGCTTTTGAATTTATTCAAACATCTGCGGCCAAGGCGGTTAAAATTGATGAAAACTATATCTTGCAGATACACAAAATTATTTTATCGGGCATTGATGATGGTAATGCCGGTTTTTATCGGAGTGTCCGGGTGAGAATATCCGGTTCACAAACAATTCTTCCAAACCCGCTTAAAGTTCCTGATTTGATGAAAGAGTTTTCTGCTTGGTTGTTGCAAAAAGAAGATGATATGCTGCTCAAAGCGATTGAAGCTCATTATCGTTTGGTAACAATCCATCCATTTATTGACGGTAACGGTCGTACGGCAAGGTTGTTGCTTAACAGTGTGTTGCTTGAAAGCGGATACGCTCCGATAATCATTCGTCCTATTGATAGAAAGAGATATTTGAGTGCTTTGGAAACATACCAAACAAGGGAGAATAGCGAGCCTTATTATAAATTTATGCTTTCGGCATTGAATCGTTCGCTTAAAATGATGATTGATTTGTTGGATGTTCATAAACAAGAACCTAACAAATCATTGCTTACCATATCTAAATTTGCCAAGTTGTGCGATGTTCCAACTTCAACCATTCGTTATTGGATGAAAGAAGGGAAATTAAGGCCAATAGCATTTACCCCGTCCGGCTATGCCTTGTTCGCCCAAGAACAAAAAGCCGAAGTTCAGAAAATCATGATGGAATAGTTGGACGTGTATTGCTTGAAGAAAAAATTATGTTTTGTAAAGAGGATAGTAATGTTATGAAAATAAGTATTTTAGAGCAATTTAATATATTAAATGAGCAAATCAAAGACATATATGGTTTAATATCTAGCGTTCATAAATATTATAGTGCGTTATGTTCTTCAATAGTTGGCATAGCGATATTGCTTTATTCTAATGATGTTAAGCCATCAGAAAATTTCAATTACTTATATTATATAGTGATGCTAGTATATACTTTATCGATTGTCTGGTATCGCAATTTACTGGTATATTTGCACGATTTAAACAGTATAACTGATGAATATAATAAATTTATTGAAATAAACCATATTATAAGCATGTATCGCTTATCCTATATAATAAATGTAAGAAAATTAAATATAGTATTACCATTTGTTGTAGGTGGTTTAGCTTGTGTCATTTTATTGAAATATAGTGTTTATAATACACTTTATGATTATGTATATGCAATGATCTATCCTTTATTATTTGTTCTAGGGTTTATTTGGAAAATTGATTGGCGGGTACTAAAATCGTTATAGATTTTAGTATCTATTTTATAAAGATAAAGGAGGCAAAAGCCTCCTTTTTTAATATTGTTGTATGAAACTACAACTGAGCGTAACGCGGCAGAGATTGCGATATCGTTTCTTCAATCAAAGAACTGGCTGCTGCAATTGTGCGTTTGGTTGCTTCTTCCTTTTCTTGTTGCTTTTTGAGTTTACGACGTTCCAAAGAAGCTTTTCTGCGTTTTTGAGAGTTTTCAAGTTCTTGGGATATGAAATTCAAAATCTCGGTATCAAACTCATTATTGACAATGCTATCATAAAAATCAGACAAGAAATTGAGCTTTTCACGGTCGTTTAATAGATACAAGGAATATTTGATTATTTTCTTGCCTCCTAAACGCAAAGTGAAGATTGAATTGGTTTCGGTATCAACAATCAACTTGTTCATACGGTTTTTAATGTTCCAAGAGTTGTTTTTGATATGTTTCATATTTTCATCAAGCATTTTTAAGATACGTTTTTTGCTACTATCAAGGGTTAATTTGCCTTCGTCTTGAGTGTTTTCAAGCTTTACGGCATTATATTTGTTCAAAAAGTTTTGCATTTTAATTTCCTTTCAAAAATGAATATTAGTTAAAAAAGAGCATAATAATTCTGTTTGACAAACAGGCTTTCCTGTCGGTCATTTAAGTTAAAACGGTTAAATTTCAGGGGTTAAATAAGGTTTAGGTTTTATAAACCGAAGTTAGTATGCAAAGCCTGCAGCTCTGACAATGTTTTCCATGCGTTTGGCTTCTTTTTTAAGACGGTAAGCTTTTACCAAAGAAGCTATGATATATGCTACAACAGTCATCGTTTTTCCTTTCGTAATTTTGTTAACCATGGGTATTGCTACCTGACAAGAACAGTATTGGCTCAAAACAAAATGTAAGTCAACACATTGTTTTTCAATGATTTTATGCTTTGTGGGTTTTAAATAGATATCAATAGATATTGATAGATTTCTTAAGGTAAAAAGTTTTGCAAGATTTGTGAGAAAATGGAAAGATTTTGTTTTAGATGTAAGGGAATCGCAATTTTTGAGTGTTAAATAAAATTAAACCTATTCCGTAGTAGTCTTTTTAAGCAGAATAAAGTCTTCAGAGGTGAATTATGGCACATTTTAACTTACGGCAAGGTTTGTTTCAGTCTCCGCACGAGGAATCAATCTATGTTAATGGCAGAGAAAATGAGTATATTCTCTATGATTATAGTTTTGAGGAAGATATCGTGCCGGCGATTAACAAATTGTTTCCGGATAATGAGCCTATGCCGGAGGGTCGCCCTTTACAGAATGTGAAAGCGTTTTTGCAAGGAAGTTTAATCGGACTTTGCTTTAAGGAGTTTGATTTCAGTGACGTAAATTCTGCCGGAGCGTTGTTTGCGGCAACGTCAGCACCTTATATCAGTGTACTTTATTTTGTAAACTGCCGTTTTGGTACCAATGGCGGTATCGATATTCCGGAAGCTGGTGTCGGATTTTATGATTGTGTGTTTGATGGTAACTTTTATGTTGGTGTTAAAGGAGAGGGGGCAGAAGCTCCGATAGAGTTTAATAACTGCGTAATTAACGGACTTTTGAGCTTTCAAGATATTAAAAAAACAGTTCCGGTAGAAATTGAGCGTTGTTTGTTTAATGAAAACAGTAAGCTAGATATGAGAGGGTTTAATAAATTCAAAGCCGTAACACTTTATCATTTGGATATTCGCAACAGCTTGTTTAAGGGCGAGTTTGTGTTTGACGATGCGGTTATTCCGAGTAACAGTATTTTTGAATATCTGACTTTTTATAATACCGTAAGTTTTAAGAATACGGAAATGGGAAGCAAATTGATTTGGAAAAATTTGAGTTTCTCGCCATTTATGAATAAAGCAACTAAAGACGGATTTAAGAGTTTTACGGTGGCTTTGTACAAAAACGGATATGGCAGAGAAGCTGAATTTTATGAAAAGAATATAGGAATTGAGGCCGCCGAAGCCAAAATCAATAAAGATGCGTTTGATATTGCCGCTCGTTCAAATTGGTTGAATATTAAACAAACGGCGGCATTTTTAGGCATATCTTATACAACCTTGCTGGCTATGCGAAAAGAAGATAAAGCCGGTGGCGTCAGAAGAATACCATATATAGGAGAAGGCAAGAACTCTCGTTACTATCTCCCCTTGTTAGAAGCCTACAAAAGCCAGAACTGGAAACTTGTTTCCGAACTAGCTAAGGAAATGGAAGGGAAGTAAAAGATAATTAATCCCAAGGAAATCTTTTTTGAAATTTTTGAAGAAGCGTTTTATTGTGTTTAAAAATTGGACATTTATCGATACTTTCAAAATACAGACGTTGCCAAAGAGGTTGTCCTTCTTTTGAATAATTACACACAATGGGAATGATTCTAGGATTATCAACAAGAAAGTTAGTTAAAAGTGTACTATGTTTTTCTTTTTGAGTTGTTAATCCAAATTCGGTAAAAACAAGAGAAGACATCACACCTGTAATAATATCTGGAATTCTAATAAAAGTATCATAAGGATAAATGCCTTTGTTTTCTTTTATTTCTGATGGTAGATGAATATAATAATCTGTTACTCTATTCTTTAAATAATGATGTAAATAAACGGGAACTAAATTAAATATTATTCCGTCTAAAAAAGAGGCTATATGTCCTCTATCTGAACACCAACGAAGATTTCGTCCCTTTTCTTTAATCAGCAAGAACTCCATAATTATGCTTACAAATTGTGCGACAAAATACATTTGGGCTAATTTTTGGGTTGAATGGCTTTTTTGTTTTATGTATGTGCAAATATTGGTAAGTTGTTGATGCCGTTCTAATATACTTTCATTATTTTTATCAATATTTAGTGTTTTGTAAGCTCTAAGTATTTCTGAAAATTCTTTAAGTGCTTTGTCTTCATCAAAAGCATATTTTAAGTTTTCAATAATGATACTAATACTAAAAAAATAGGGCGTATTCCTAAGATAACAAAGTTCATCGTCGGATATTTGTGTGATTTCTTTTATGTCATGAGGTAGTTTTTCTTGAATTCCTTTATTGATTATCTGCTTGCAGCTTATTGGAAATATTGTAAAAGTAGCAACATCTAGCTTTTCCGAGTCTCCAAAGCAATAATCGCTAGCAATACACCAATCTGTGATTTTAATGCTTTTTAAACATTTTTTGTATGCTTTCCAAGCATTTATTAAATCAGGAATACTTTTAGTTAAGTTTGTTTTTTTATCCATTATATTTTTGACCTTTAATTATTTCTTGTTTCAGGATATCACCATAAGGAGGAAATACAACAATTTTAAATTATAGCTAAAGTATAAATATTTTTTATTTTATTGAAATTATCATCAACTAAAGCGTATGTATAGAAGGTATTGCTAGACGGTATATATAATAAAATAGATAGATAATTAATAATAAATTTAAGATTTTTGTGTAAAAAAATATCAAATTAGATGCTTTTTGCATCTAGTTGCATATAATTGGTCTAAATTTATTGTTTTTCAATACGTTGTATATTGTACAATGTTGCATATCAGAAGGAATGATTTTATGGAATTGGCACTAAAATGTAATCCCCAACAACAAGATGAAAATGTATGCAATATTATTCAATTTCCTACTATGAGGAAATTAAAGACCTGTAGAATAAACAATAAAAGATATTTAGGAAATAAGTATAAATTATTAGATTTTATACGAAGTATTGTAGAGCAGGAATGTTCAAATGTAGAAGTGTTTGCTGATATATTTGCAGGTACAGGAGCTGTAGCTTCTGCTTTTGAAGACAAAGTGCTAATTACAAATGATATCCTCTATAGTAATTATATTTGCCATAAGGCTTGGTTTGGAAAGCAAAAGTATTCTTTAAAAAAGATTAAAGAGATAATTCAATATTATAACATGATATCTATATCGGAAGACAATTATATGAGTGATAATTTTTCTGATACATTTTTTAGTAGAGAAAATTGTCGGAAAATAGGATTTATACGAGAAGATATAGAAAAAAAATTTCATTCTAATAGTATTAATGAAAGAGAAAGAGCTTTATTAATAACGTCCTTGCTATACTCAATGGATAAAATTGCAAATACATGTGGTCATTATGACGCATTTAGAAAGAATGGAGACTTAAGCAAAAAAATAGAATTATTATTACCAACACCAGATTCTGGATTAAAAAACAATCAAATATATAATGAAGATGCTAATGAATTAGTCAAAAAGATTGAAGCTGATTTAGTTTATATCGACCCACCTTATAATTCTCGTCAATATTGCGATGCTTACCATTTATTAGAGAATGTAGCTTTATGGCAGAAACCAGAAGTTTCTGGTGTGGCCAAAAAGATGAATAGAGATAATTTGAAGAGTGATTATTGCACAACTAAAGCAACTCAGGCATTTAGAAATTTAATAAAAAATATAAAAGCAAAATATATTTTACTTTCCTATAATAACATGGAGACAAAAGGAAATGACCGTTCTAATGCCAAGATATCTGATGATGATATATTATCAATATTACAAGACAAGGGGACTGTAAAGGTCTTTTCAAAAAAATACAAATCATTTACAACGGGAAAATCTAATATTCAAGATAACGAAGAAAGATTATTCTTATGTATATGCAAACAAGAAGAAAAACAGTTATTGATTCAATCTCCTATGAATTACCTTGGTGGTAAATTCAAATTATTAAAACAAATTTTACCGCATTTCCCTCAGAATATACATAGTTTTTTAGATCTATTTGCAGGAGGAGGAAATGTTGGCATTAATGTTCCAGCAAATGTAATAACATTGAATGATAGCAATCAAAATCTATACGGAATATATAATCTATTTAAAAGTAAAGATAAAAAAGAAATTTTTGATTCTATACAACAAATAATTACAAAATATTCTTTATCTGAAAGTAGTAAGTATGGCTACGATTTTTATTCATGTCAGAGCAATACAGGATTACAGGAATATAATAAGAATGGTTATATAAAATTACGAGAGTATTTTAATTCAAAAGAAATAAAAGATGATGAATACTATCTCTTGTTATATGTTTTGATTGTATATTCATTTAATAATCAACTACGGTTTAATAATCAAGGTAAGTTTAATTTACCGGTTGGAAAAAGAGATTTCAATGCCAAAATGAAGATGAAACTATCATTATTTATTGATAGGTTAAAATCAAACAAAATTCAACTTACGAACTATGATTTTAGAAAATATCCCGTAGATAATATTGATAGTAATACTTTTGTATATGTTGATCCCCCATATCTTATTACATGTGCAACTTATAACGAAAAAAATGGTTGGACAGAGCAAGATGAGAAGGATTTGTTGCAGTATTTAAATAATCTTAATAAAAAAGGTATTAGATTTGCATTATCAAATGTTTTATATAGTAAAGGAAAGGAAAATAAATTATTACAAGATTGGATAGCAGAACAAAAATATAAGGTAATATATTTAGATTATTCATATAGCAATTCAAATTATCAAACAAAAGATAAGAAGAGCAAATCGCAAGAAGTTTTAATTATCAATTACTAGGAGTGCAAAAATGACAGACTTTTGGAATTTTTCAACATCAGTTCGCAATCCAGAAAGGCTACCTGATTTTCTTAAAGTAGCAGCACAACTAGAAGGAGAAGTTTGGAATGATGAATCTCAAGAAAAATTTCAAATATTATTAATTCAACATCGTTTATATTTAGATTCAGATAATACTCAGTCATTAAATAAATTATCAAATGAACAAAAATCTTGGCTGGTTAATAAAATGCATGAAATGTCTTTTGATGAAGCATGCAGCATATACGAAGCAAAGCAATATGTTGGAGGTGGAGCCATGCGGGGGAGACAATCTATGAATCCCCTAAAAAAGCTAGGTTTTATTATTGCTGAGGAGAATGATATTATCCACGTAACGGATATCGGAAAAAAATTATTAAATGGGGATATTCAATTTGATGAAGCTTTGTTAGAAAGTTTATTAAAATATCAATTACCTAACAAAATTACAAAAGGTTGTGCTGATTGGAATTCTAAACCCTTTATATCTACGTTAAGACTAATAAAGAAAGTTAATGAATTATGTATTCAAAGGGGAATGAAAGCAAAAGGTGTCTCATTAGATGAGTTTGGAATTTTTGTTCTCTCGATGGTAAATTACAATCACTTTGATGTAACTGCAGAAAAAATTTTAGAATTTCGTAATGAATATGAAAAAATAAGACAAAAAGATTTTACTAATTACAAAGATTATAAAATAGCAAAAGATACATATAAAAATAATTATATTACAGAGTATTTGTCTAATTTTAAAAATCCAATAAAAAATGCAAAAGAATATGGCGATAGTATGAAAAGGTACTTGAGGCAAACCAAATATATTAGATTTTTAGGGGCATATGGTAACCAATATATAGATTTAGAGCCTCGTAGAATGTTGGAAATTAACTCTATATTAGAAAACGATACAGGGGCAAGCCTGAATTTTACAAAACATGAATGGCTAAATTATATTGGAACTCAAGGAACATATGAGCTTCCTTTTGAAACCCTTGATAAATTAAAAGAAATTTTGAATAGTATTATAGCTGAAAATCATGGGTTAGAAAATAAACTTACATTAGCACATAAAGAATTTGCTATCCCAGAACAAAAAAATATACTAAAAAAAGTCATCAACGAAGCAAGGGAGTATCGCACATTATTACAAAATAAAGAATTAAAGTTTGATTATAATCAAGATATATCCAAAATAGATACAGCGATAGAAATGTTATCATATATAACCCAGAATAAAACAGATAAACTAATTAATAAGCCATCTGTAGAGCTTGAGAAATGGGCAAATATAGCATTAAATATAATAAATGATGCCATAAAAATAAAACCTAATTCTCCAGTAGGTGATGATAACGAACCTACTTTTACGGCTCCTGCAGGAGTACCAGACATAGAGTGCAATTATGATAATTTTGGTATGATTTGTGAAGTGACAACACTTAAAGGCAGAAATCAATGGTATAACGAAGGTCAGCCAGTTATGAGGCATTTAAGGGATTTTGAAAATAGAAATGCTTCCCAATCCTGCTATTGCCTTTTTATCGCTCCTAGTTTGCATGAAGATACGTTAGAAACATATTGGACATCAGTAAAGTATGGTTATAAGGGGTCTGTACAAAAAATTATTCCTATAACAATTAATCAGCTATCAGAAATTCTAAATGTCATCAAAAATGAAAAGTTATCTGGAAGTAATATTACACACATGCAAATGAAGGATTTATATGACCATTGCATTAATATAGAAAGTATGAATGATTCTTCCTTATGGGCTCCGTATATAAAAGAACAAATAAGTGTATGGAAAGATAGCTTACGGGCTAGTTCATAATAAACATCTAGATATATGGATATTTGTAGTATGCCAATAATAAAAGAAATATATATAAAAAATTTCAAATCAATTAAAGAAGAAACCTTTATTTTTAGCAATAATATGAATGCTATCTTAGGCTCTAATAATGTGGGAAAAAGTAATTTATTAGAGGCAATCAAAAGGTGTTTAGGAAGCAAATGGTTATCTGCAAATAGCTTTTCAAGTGATGATATATATAAAAAACAAGATGGAGAGCCTATTATTATAAAGATAATATTTAAAGAAGCTCTAATATATAAAAAATACACAGTATCTCCTGAAACAAAAGTCTATGGTTTTCAGTTTGAATATAAACCATATAGAAGAGGAGAAGATAAAGGACATTATCATTTAGAACAAAGATGCTTAAATCAAAATAAAGAAATAATTCCTACCATAATAACAAAATATGAACAAGGAAAAGGAGCTGTACCCGAAGCATTTACAACTATTCCTCAAGAATTAAAAGATGAGATTAAAATAATTTATATGGGCTTACCAAGAACAATAGAAAGCCAATTACCATCTTCACAATATTCTTTTTTAAGAATTATGTTACAAGATGTATGTGAAGAAATTGAGAATGACAGTGAAAAAAAGAGAAAATATACTGAGTTAATTCAGAAATTGATGGATTTTTTATCAACAGAACATTTTCAAGAAATTGAACAGTCAATTAAAGATAATACTAAATCCCAATTAGGCATTCATAAAGATGATACAAGTATAGATGTGTGTTTTAATACATTTTCTCCACTAACATTTTTTAATAATTTAGACATTATATTTAAGGAAAATGATTTTACGATTAGTGCTAAAGAGCTTGGCCAGGGTATTCAAAATGCAGTAGTATTGAGCATTATGCAAACTTATGAAAAAATGAAAAAAAATGGAGCTATTATTTTAATAGAAGAACCAGAGAGTTTTCTCCATCCACAAAAGCAAAAATATCTATATGAAACATTTGAAAAAATATCAGAAACTAATCAGTTAATATATTCAACTCATTCACCATATTTTGTTGCACTGCCGAACTTTTATCAAGTAATTCGCCTAATTAAAGAAAATTCAGAAACCAAAGTTAAAAATATTCATTCAGAACAATGGAAAAAAATTGCCAAGGAATTGTGGAAACAAAGTGAAGAGCTAAAAATTTTGAAAGATTTTGATACAGAAACGCGAGAGTTTTTCTTTTCACAAGCAGTTATTATTGTTGAGGGCGATACAGAACGTCTTTCATTGCCTGTTTATGCTAATAGATTAAAATTCAATTTAAATGCAGCAGACGTATCAATTGTCAATGCACGAGGAAAGAAAAATTTATATAAATTCATATTAATTGCTCAAACACTAAATATTAAAACAGTTGCTTTTTATGATACAGATGCTTCCGATTTTAAAAACCAACCGGAAGAAGAAAAGCAGTATAATATTAAGCTAAATGCTTTGTCCAACGAAACTACAAATGTGGTTGCCTTTGAGAAGGATTATGAAGAAGAGTTAAAAAAGACATTGGGAGAAGCAAAATATATTGAAATATGTAGAGAAATACAAGTAACAAAGCCAATCAGAGCATGTCAAATAGCTCAAGATGAAACTTTACCAATTCCTGCAAAAATACAGAAAGCTATAGATTGGTTGTCATCTTAATTTATGTAATCAACTGTGCATATTTACTTCAATTGTTGTAATTCTAACTTCAACTGTGTGAGTTCGGCAAGAAGTCTTTCTGCTCGTGATTTTTCGAATTCGTATTGTTTTTGGTAGTATTCGGCGTCTCGTTTAAAGTTCAGGGCTTCTTGCAATATAATGCGTTTATCAACATTGCTTAAATCAACGCAAGCGATGGTTAGGTATGGTTTGTCGGATAATTCTAATATTCTGCGGCCGTGGGTATCCATTGATTTGATAAGATATCCCTCGCGGATAAGTCCGTTTATCATCACTTTGGCGGAATTTACCGTTAATCCCAAGGCCATGGCGATTTTATCATTCCCCATAAAAAATTTATGATTGTTGTTTGTTTTATATTTAATGAAGTCCAATAATAGACGTTCGGTAATAGATAATGTAGCTTTACTTTTGCTCATATTTTCTCCTTATAAACTTTTGTCCTGAAAATATTTATTTGTGGAGAATACGAGATTTTAAATTGAACAAAATCAGAGGCGGAAATCGTTATTTCCACTTATAAAGCTTGCGGAAACGGTTATTTCCGGAAATTCAAAAACGGAAATCTATATTTCCACTTGGGGAAGTCTATATTGCCAGCACCGGAAACCGTTATTTCCGCCATCGGAAAGCTATATTTCCTCATTAAATTGCTCAATCCCTTATCAGGCAAGGATTTTAGAGCAAAATTTACCCTCTATAATAGTATTATAATAGATATAAAAAAGAACTATTATAATAGAACCGGAATTAAAATAGCTTTCTTTTTTCTGAGCTTAAAATAGCTCTCAAATAAACAAAACAAACCTTTGAGGGGTGATTTAATCATCCGGGAATTAAAAAGAAATCAGAAAGCCGTCCGCCGCGTGCTGCCCAACAAAAAGAGGTGTCATGCTCGCACATCACACCTCACCCCAGACAATTCGTGTTTATAATCGAAACATAGCCATCAGCTACATAGGTATTTATCTAGTCAAAGGTTTGTTTTTGCCAAATCGCAAAATAGGTTTTATTTCCGATAAATATCCTTGTAAGAAAACAGACAAGGAGTGAAAATGTTAATGTATAATCCCGAAGATAAAACTTATTCTAAATTTATTACCATTGAAGAAATGGCCGAAGTGCAAGAAAAAATCAAGCAAATAGAAGAGAGATTAAAAAATACACCGGTTAATCCGCCGTATAATTTTGAGAGCGAAGGTAATATTGATATCAACTCAGTCAGTGAGTTGAAAAAATTGATTAAATCCAACAATTTTAACCTAAATGCCTCAATCAATCGCCGCAGAGCTAGTTTATTTTTGGTGGCTTGTTATTTCTGTATGGAAAAAGAGCCGCTTGATTTTCTTATTGCCGAGGGAAGCGAGGTTAATAGAACCGATATATTCGGATATAACGCAATTATGTCCGTTATTTTGAACGAAAATATGGAAGATGATACCAAATTACAAACCATCCAAATGTTAATAAACAAAGGTGTTGATGTAAATTGGCTCAATATCCAAGGAGAAACAGCCCTAACCTTGGCCTTGGAGCGAATAGAGCTTGATATTGCCAACCTATTGCTTGATAACGGAGCGGTGCTTTATAGAAATTAAGAAGACTTGACATTCGGGGGATTATTTAACATAATCTCCTTAAAAGTGAATTTATGCCAACTTGTCCCACTTTAACCAAACGGACTAAACAGGAGAAATATAATGACAGCCAAGTTTTATGTTCAGGCGGCTACGCCTGATAAAGAAGTGTTGCAAGCCTTATTTGATAACTTAGACTTATTGCAACAACATCAAGATTTAATCTTATCCAATCCCAAATATTACAACATTCATATTCAAGGCAGCGGTGTTTTTGCCTTATATATTCCGACCTTTTCTTTGTGCTTGGGGGAATTGTTGCTTTTGTGGCAACACACACCATGGAAACAAGAAGATACCTATTTTTATTGTATAACAGGAAGTCCTCTTTCAGGTAGCAACACATCAAGATATTGGAGCAAAGAACAAAGCCTTGCTAACAAATATACGCCGACCTTTGGCAAACAGCTTCGTTCGGCGATATTTGTTCGCCGAACTGGTAGCCCGATTTATGATGAACATAAACCGACACCTGTTTCCGTTCCCAAGCTCCAAGCCTCAGATATAACAATCTTTGAACTGATTGAAGAATTAAAGCAAATCTGATAAGAAGGCATAGATTCACTTTAACCTTTTATCTATATGTAGGAAGGAAGATACCGCATTCCATTAGCGAAAACAAAATAGCAAGATTTAAAATATGAGGTGTTTGGTATAATCATAAAATAAGAATAATATTTATTATATCAGTAAAAATAGTTTTGCTTTGCCTAAAAATTGTATTGATTTTGATTGCTGCCTCTTACTATACTATTAATTGAGATTAACTCAAGCGGAGAGAATAATATTAAGAGATTAGGAGAAGTTATCATGACTGTTGAAGACTTTACAAGAGTTTTACCTCTTTTTGCATTAGCTCTTACAATAAAATATTGGTTTTTCACATTCAACATACCTATGGCTATTATATCTATTATTATTCTTTTTATTACTTGTGTCATAAGTGGAATGTATAATGGCTAACAAATTGGTAAAATCAATAATTCATTAGATTAAACATAGACAATATTCTTGAGTGTTATCTTTTGTAACAAGATTATATGTGAAATTTTTCTCCATGTCGGTTTAAGATGGTAAAAGTAACAAGTAAAGCGGAATAAACACAGCTACATGCTATAACCTTATAATCATCTTTAAATTCTTCTAAAAAGTTATTTTTGACCGGAAATTCTGTTCCAACAACAAAAGGGGCAAAATGCTTGAATGAGCATAGGGTATGATAATTTTCATATAATATATTTATAGATGGAAGATTTTTGGTATCTTCTTGCATTATATCATATAAATGAGGAAAAGCTGTTTTTGCTAGTTCTTTTAAATTTGGAGCAATGGTATTATACCAATTATCTTTATAACTTTTAATATTCAACATGCTCCCTTTTTTTTGTTTGAAAAAGCGTTCGCAATTATGCTGTTGCATACGTTTTAGAGTTTCTTCTCGCCAGTCAGGATGTTGTCTTAGACTGTGCAATTGTTCAATATACCCAAATTCAATATAATCTTTTCCATGCTCTTGATAATTTAAGTCAAGAGCAAGTAAATTAATTTCTGCTTCTATGATAAGACAAGTGAGAGAACAAGCGGAAAAAATATGATTATTTTTTATTGTATATAGGGCATCTTTGGATAATGCAAAAATAGATGCAGATAATAATCTAATTGATTCCACGGCAGCATCTTTTGAACATTGAAAAGTGTAATCATCTATTTGAGTAATATATTCTTCAATTTTTTCTATATATTGTTTTATTATTTGCGGTTCTGTTTCAGACATTTTATTCTCCTTATTGCTTTATGATAACTTAGTATTTCATTAAAACAAGAAAATATCTGTAGATATTAAATTACACTGCAACCCGTTGAATTTAAAATAAAATCATTCAGAATCAATAAGATAATGTAAAAAATGTTATAAAAAGTGCTTGACTTTAGCATTTTTGAATGCTACCTAAGGCACCATCTTTTTAAAACAATTCATGGAAAAACAGATGGTTAATGAAGAAAATATATTGATGAAAGCACTTTATGATATGGATTTTGAGCGTATCAAATCTATCTTAAAGCAAGGTTTTGATGTTAATAGACCTTACAACAAACACGGTTGGACGCCGTTTATGTGGGTGTGCAAAGAGTTTTATGAACCCGATATTATCAAGGCGTTCATTCAGGCCGGTGGGGATGTTAAATCTCGCAATCATAACGGAGAAACACCTTTTATGATTGCCGCGGTTAAACGCAGTTCGCCGCAAACTCTGGCAGTTTTGCTTGAAGCCGGAGCAGATATTAACGCTCGTGATAAGTTCGGTAACACTTCTTTTATATATGTGGTTCGTCATCCCCAAGCTTTAATGCGAATTCGGATTTTGGACTTTATGATTGATAACGGAGCTGATGCCGACATAAAGAACAATCGCGGCCTTTCTGTTTGGGATTATGCCGCCGAGCAGGAAGGTCTGACCGAATATCTTTGTATCAGATTGTTAGAGGAAAGCGAGCATGAATAATATCGCCGCAATCGCCAAGCTCAATGATGATTTCAGATCCAATCCATCTCTGGGGACTTTTGTTTTAACGCCCGGAATTAGAGCCAATAGTTTTGATGATATTGAAGTCATTTTGAACAGGGTTCGCCATTTTGAGGATTTCAGTGAAGAAAACAATCCCTACGGTGAAAAGGATTTCGGAGCATTTAATTTCAAGGGTGAAAAGATTTTTTGGAAGATTGATTATTATGACCGCAATTTTGAATTTGCTTCGCCGAATGCCGCAGACCCTAGTCAGACAAACCGTGTCTTAACCGTGATGTATGCTTATGAATACTAGGGGTTATCTAAGATGAAATATGATGTTTTGTGTTCGGAAAGCTTGGATAATCTGATTGAATATGTGAATGCGGCTCTGCAAAACGGTTGGCAATGCCAAGGCGGTGTGGGGATTTTAACCCAAGGTTTAAGTTATAAAGTGTTTTATCAAGCCATCATTAAAAACTAGGATTTCCTTTCAATATTATTATGTCTCCTTTCAAAATGAGTATAAATAAGTTAAAAAGAGTAAAATCAATGGTAAATGACGTTTTTGTAGATGATAAGAAAATTAAAGATATTTTGACCTATATCAGCGGAATGAAACATGCCGAACAAATCAGGATGATGTTTTTATGCTCGCTGAACGGTATGCGTTCTATCAATTTTTGTTATCTTCAGGTTAAGGATGTTTATACCGAAACACTGAAAGTCAAAGACGCCATTTGCCTAGATTATGATAAGAACAAAGGCAAGAATAAATGTTCCTACTATTTGAACTCGCAGATTAAGAAGGAATTTGCCGAATATTTGAAGTATCTGCAACAAAACCGAAGCAATTTGAACCAAGAGAGCTATTTATTTACATCGCAAAAGCAAAACAAACCATACAATCGCGTAAGTATCAGCCGTTTGTTTAGTTCCGTTTATCGCAAATTCAGCATAAAAGGAGCAAGTCACCTCGGCCGACATTTGTTTGTATCAAAATTGGTAAATTCCGGCGTGAATATCTGTTTGGTGCAAAAACTGGCTAATCATAAAAACATCTCAACCACGCAAAGATATTTTAATTATAACGAACATATGCTCGCAAATGCGGTTGAAAATGCAAGAGTGTGATAGCAAATTAACTCCAAGTAAAAAAGCCTTACATTTTTTGTAAGGCTTTTTCTTTTGAGTAAAATTGAAAAAATCAAAATTTCAAAAATTAAAACTAGGGTCGTTAGGAAAGAATAAGCTTCTTGAATGAATTGATACCAAATCAGTTCAAGGCTTAAAATGTTAAGAAAAGTTATCAAAACTAATAAAGTTTAACATTTTTACCTTGCCACCCTAGAGGCTTAAATAAAATCCCTAACAATTTCAAGCTTTTCAAAGAAAATGTTAAAGAATGTGCCTTCTTTAACATTTTTTATTGAATATCCAAATTTTTTATACATAATTAAAATCAGTAGTTTTCAATAAGGAACGAGACAGCAGAAGGAAGGCAAATTCCCCAAGCCGTCAAGACATCCGAGAAGTCAAGAACAAGGACACAAGTCCAAGAACTTGACATAGGTCTAGAGATAATATCTACTACACCAATTGAAGCTACAGTCCCCCGTCATGAATAGGTTTGAGAGAGCTGCTGAGTGCCCAAAGTGAAAAAATATAGCCAAATAAGAACAAAATTTTATGTTGAGCTGTGCAAGTTAAAGAATTTGCGTAGTGCATGGGATCATGTTCAGGCACGTATATCTTCGTCAAAAAATGAAAAGATGAAAGGTAAGGCCGAACATTTTTATAAAAATCTAGAACAAAGTCTTGCAACTCTCAGAGAACAATTGCGGCAACATACTTTTCAATTCAGTTCTGAAGCAACACCAATTAAAAAGAAAGACAAAAAAAGTGAAAGGCCTGTTGTTAACCTAAATACGGTTGAAGGTAGAATTGTACAAAAGTGTTTGTTAGATATCTTACAAAATCATGCTAAAATGCAAAAATATTTTAATTGTGATGCGAGCTATGGTGGCCTTAGAAAGAAAAATGTGGCTATGGCAGTAAAGACAATATATTGTTCTCTTAGAGATAAAGGGCATATTTTTGCAAAAGCAACTGATATTAAATCATTTTTTACTAAAATTAAGAGTGATAGCGTTTTAAATAGGATTGCTGAATTTTGTCATGATGATGATTTTATGAAATTGTTAAAAAATGCTATTCAGTTAGAGGTTTCTAATTTAGATACAATCAAAGATAGAGAAGACTTGTATTACCAGTATATTTATACGGAAGAAGGAGTTCCTCAAGGAAGTTGTTTATCACCGTTGTTTGGTAATATTTATTTGTATGATTTAGATTTGAAAATGCTTTCAAATTCAAATATTACCTATCTTAGATATATAGATGATGTTATTATCTTAGGTAAAACGAAAGAAGATGTTGAAAAGGCTTTTTTAGAACAATTAGTGCCTGATTTGGAAGCTTTGGGGCTGGGTATTTCTGTAAATAAAACAACAAAAGATTGTGTTAATCTTGCAAAAAATTGTATCGAATATTTAGGTGTTGATATTTCAAAATGTCGGATAAAACCTACTCAAAAAGCTTTTAACAAAATAAAAACAGAAATACGTAATTTGCTAACAGATGCTTTGAATGATAAAGCAATAAAAAGGAAAAGTTTTTTTGAAACGCTAAATACTGTAAATGGAAAAATAACAGGCTGGTCTCATCATTACTCATTTTGTCACGCTAAAAATGAATTTAATGCTTTAGATGCAGAGATAGATAAAGAAATGTTCGCGTTCTTTAATAAATATCAAGAAAAAATTAAAAATTCATCGGCGGCGGAATGCAGACAGAGATTGGGGATTAAAAGATCTATGGATATTATCGATCAGAAGAATAAGAATGATATAATTAAAAAGTACAAAGAAGATGCTTTGACTAAGAAATAGTATTTTCCTGTTTTGTTGTTATTTTTAGGGAACAATTTAAGGGGTGAATTATTTTAGGTTGATACAAGACGGAGTATAAGCTCCACAGAAAAAAGTCTGTTTATATTTTGATATAAATTTATGTTGCTTTATTTTATTGGTAAAATGACAGTAATTCCCTTCAGATACACTCGGATTGAAAACTAACAAATTGCACTCGTCACATTTCTTTATAAAAGTATTGTATTTTTCATTTTTGTTATCTATTGTTTGTTGTAATTGTTCAAAAGGGTCTTCTAAACTAAAGCATTCGTTGTTAACGAAGCAGTCGTACTGCCCATCAATATTGGGGAAACCTGAAATTGTAAAACATAAAAATTCATCATTAACTTTGACCCACTTTTTTACTAATCTAGGAAATTTTTTTAATTTTTCTACGTTATCATCAATAAATGGTTCAATTTGAGCCTTTATTTCTTTTTCGTTGAATATATCAATAAATCCAGGATTATATACGGCATCAAGAAGGTCTTTCTTTGTTCTTCCTTGGTGAATCCTTTTATCAAATTTATCAATAATTATTGATAATGGTAAATTATGATGTTTTAGGGAATAATTACAGATTTTATTTCCTGTATTTTTCAATGCTTGCAGAGCACGCCGATGTTTGCTTTTAACAAGAAATTTTGTTACTTCTAAGCCAATTTTTTTTCCTGTTTGAGTAAGAAAAATAAAATCAGGGCTTTCTGTTTCTATAGTTTCTTTTACATTGAGTTTGTTATACCATCTTTTTCCCATTGGAGTTGATAGAAAATAATTTAAAATTTCTTTTTCTTCTTCTTTATGCTTTTGCATTGAACTACTTTCTTTCTACGCTTTATCACCATAAAGACGCATTCTCAATCTCTGGCGGGGAGAGGGGACGCGGGCTTTGATTTTCTTTAAGTTTTCATCCAAATACGGATATTGCAATTTGCAGATTTCGTTATAAAGGATTTCAATCGGGAAATTGCTGCCATATACTCTTTCACCGGTATCAATACCTTCCCATCCGCAAATAGCGTTTTGATATTCTCTGCCGACATTGGCATCGCGGAGTTCCGGTTTTACCGTATGGCGAAAGCTGTGAAAGACTTTTCTCTTGCCGCTGATACCTATGCTTTCCAAATATCGACCAAACCATTTGGACATTTTATCGGCATAGTGATTGTATTGAGCGTAAGTAAGCTGATAAAATACGCGTTGCTTGCGTTTGGATTTCACTGAAAGCAAATAATCTAAAAAGCCCATTTCAATAATTTTGGGGTGAATCGGTACAATTCTTTTAGAAACCTTATTTTTCAAATGTTGGTCTGGACGTTCATCTGTAAAAATCATATAGTAAATATTGTTTTCTTTTTTGATGTCATCGCAATAAAGTTGGCACAATTCGTTCAGACGAGCACCGCTGTATAAAGCCATCAGCGGAATAAAGTAGCGATAGGCAAAGTTTTCATCTTCCGGATAAGGATAATATTCAGGATTAAATATCTTCAATAACTCGGCTTTGGTAAAGCGGTCATAGCTTTGGCGGCTATCTTTGACCGGAATTTCTATTTGAACGTTTAAGGCCGCACTGACATAACCTTTTCTCTGAGCGTAGGTTAAAAATTCTTTGAATACACGTAAATAGCGTTTGACCGTGGTGGTGGACATGGTCTTATCACCAATCTCGGGCAAAAGCATATCGGTCAGCTTTTTGTGTTTGGAAGCACTCATCTTCTTCCAACCGCGTGGCACATAATAGATTTTGGTTGAAATCGTATCACAGTCTTTAGCGGTTAAATTTTCAACATATTTCTTGTTAACCAAGCTGAACACCACATCCAGACAGGTTTCATCTTGATATAAAGTGTTATCGCCGGTTCCTTTGACATTTTTCTTATATTCTCTGAATTTTTCAAACAGAGTCTTCCAATGTGTTTTAATTTGCGGCGAACGAACGGTATTGGCGGTTCTTTCTTCTTCTATATAACTTAAGCAACGCTCAATAACGGCCGGAATGTAGAAGTTGCGGTTGTCGGTTTGAATGGCATTGGTTCTGTTCAAAGCATAATCATCGGCCAGAGCCAAATGATTTTCCAGCTTATCCAGCCATTCCGGTCTTTGATTGGGTTCAGGTTCAACCGCGTTCTTTTTGACGGTTCGTTTTAAGAAATCAAATACCGAAGGGGGAATACGTTTGTTTTGTTTGAGCGAAGTGATATATTTCTTTACAAAGCTGACAACCTGCTCATCCTTAAAATCTTCATAAGAACCATAATTATCGGAATGTTCATAATCCGAGCGGCTGAGCATGGTGATATCAAGCTCATGTACCGAGAGCTGATTATTTTTAATTTGAAAATAAGAATCGTCTAATTTGTTTTGAATCTCTTTAATGCGGCTGGCAACGATATTTTCAATATCGTCATCGGAAAGAATGAGTTTGTTGTTTTTTATTTCCATCAGCAGCCGTTCCAAATCATTGATTAACGTATCAAACTTAAAAGTTTCTCGCTTCAATAGCAGGATGGCTATATTGTAATCATTAGTGTTTAAAGAATACCTAACGTGTGTTTTTTTGAAGAAGGGTTGGAGTGATTTTGGTATCCAATAGCGGAAATAATAGGTATGATTCCTGCGTTCCAAATGATTTTGTTTTAAGGCCATGACTGTCTCACCCAACTGTCTCAGATGTTACAAAAGGGCATTTCCCGACATTTGAAGGCTTTTTCTAAAGAAAAAAGCCATTGAAAATCAATGGCTTCTCATTTTGCTTGGCTGGGGTGGCTGGATTCGAACCAACGAATGTCGGCACCAAAAGCCGATGCCTTACCACTTGGCGACACCCCAATATGTTCCGGCCGGTAAGCTGCCGGGTAGATCGATAACGTCTGCAGGCTTATATTTATGCTAAAATTTTTATTATTGCAAGACTTTTTTCTTTGCCTTTGCAAAAAAGGTTTTCACTTTTATTTCAGCAGCTGTTTTTTCTTTTCTTCGCGAGCCTTGAGAATGTCGAGGTCTCTTTCCGTGGCGATCCTGTCCAGAATGGTTTTAACCACCTGATCCAATTCGTGATTTTCCCGATAATCGGCGTGCAGGGCAAAGTTGACACGGTTGTCAACCAGCAGCCGCAGAGCTTTTTGTTTGCTGGTTGCGCTTTGGTCATATACGGCAATGGCGTTGCCGCCGCGCTCTTTTGTCAGTTTCATTGACGGGATGTCGGTCATTCCGTCGCCGAAATAAATCATCCGTTTGAACGGAATGGGGCGTTCTTCATCGGGTGTAAATTCATTTACTGCAACATCATCGTTTTTGCCCAGACCTTTGTTGATTTTGGAGAGATATTGGGTTTTGATGCTGTAATTGATGACCCGTGCCGGCCAAACCGGAGTGCCGTCAGCGCCGAAAGCATAAGAACAGGCAAAAATATCTTTGAAATACTTGCTGACTTCGGTTCCGGCCATAATCTCTTCGTAGCCTGATGATATGATGTAATGTTCAATTTCCAAATCAAGCGAAGCGCCGAAACGGTTAATCCGCTCAAACCATTCCAGAACGCCGGGAAAATAAATCACGCCTTTCCCGCATTCCTTCAGATTTTCTTTCGTCAGGCGAATGCCCATTTCTTTGGCGGTTTTCATAAAATAATACATACTGCCGGTCACTTGGTCGGCGCCGTTTTCACGCGACCATTGGTTGGCCTTGGCCCAGAACTCGTCCGGCGTCATCCCGAATTGCGGAATCAGGCAAAAGTCCTGCATATACTGAGTGCTCAGGGTTTCATCAAAGTCATAAATCAGAGCGACTTTAGTCTTATTATTTTGCATTTTTGATTATCTCCGCTTGCTTTTTGGAATTTATTATTATACAAGTAAGAAGTTAATTTTTTACTAGTTTTAAAAAGAGGAAATTTCGAAATGGTTGCAAAGACAATGGACCAGCTGGTCTCCTTATGTAAACGCCGTGGCTTTATTTTTCAGAATGCCGATATCTACGGCGGCATGCAGGGGGTTTATGACTATGGTCCGTTAGGCGTAGAATTGAAGAACAACCTGAAAGCGGCCTGGTGGCGGGCAATGGTCTATGAACGTGATGATATCGAAGGACTGGATGCCGCTATTTTGACTAACCGCAAGGTTTTGCATTATTCCGGCCATGAAGACACTTTCTCTGACCCGATGACCGACTGCCGCAAATGCAAAGGGCGTTTCCGCGCTGACCACATTAAAGACGGAAAGTGCCCGAATTGCGGCTCGACAGATTTGACCGAACCCCGTCCGTTTAACCTGATGTTCAAGACGACGGTCGGCCCGGTTGATAATGCGGAAAATCTGGCTTATCTGCGTCCGGAAACCGCACAGGCAATTTTTACCCAATTTAAAAACGTGGTTGATTCCACCTCGCGCAAGCTGCCGTTCGGCATTGCTCAAATCGGCAAATCTTTCCGCAATGAAATCACACCGCGCAACTTTATCTTCCGCGTCAGGGAGTTTGAACAGGCTGAGCTGGAATATTTTGTTATGCCCGGCGAAGACGAAAAATGGCATGAAATGTGGAAAGAAGCCCGGATCAAATGGTGGGAAGAGCAGGGACTGCCGCGCGAGCACATTAATATTTATACCACGCCGAAAGAAGATTTGGCTCACTATGCCAAAGCCTGCTATGACATTGAATATCAGTTCCCTCACGGTATGGAAGAACTGGAAGGCATAGCCAACCGCACCGATTATGACCTCGGCAACCATACCAAAGGGCAGGATGAATTAAATCTGACCTCGCACTGTCATCCCAACAGTGAATCTACCACCAAGTTGTGCATTCGTGATGATGACAGCAATTCTTGGGTCGTTCCCTTTGTGATTGAACCTTCAATGGGGGTTGATCGCGGCGTTTTGGCTGTTTTGACCGAAGCTTATGAAGAGGAAGATCTCGGCAATAACAACAGCCGTATTGTTTTGAAACTGAAGAAACATCTTGCGCCGATAAAGGTCGCGGTTATTCCGTTGAAAAAGAATAACGAGCAGATAATGGCCAAATGCCATGAAATCAAACAAAATCTGCTTAAACTGGGGATTGGGCGCGTTGCGTTGGAAAATACCGGAAATATCGGCAAAGCCTACCGTCGCCACGATGAAGTCGGTACCCCGCTGTGCCTGACGGTCGATTTTGAAACCATTGAAAACCAACCGGAATCCGTAACCGTCCGCGATCGTGACACAATGGAACAGCATCGCGTTAATATTGCAGATCTGCCGGCTTATTTGCGGGAATATTTTCTGAGTTAAAAAAAGCTCCCTTTGGGGAGCTTTTTTTTAACTGCCGTAATAAGGAACGAAAGTAGCATGTACGTCATCTGCATCTATAGTTATCCTGTCACCCTCTGAGACATTGAAATAGAAAAAGGACCGTTGTGTTACGTCACCGGTTAACGAACCGATTTTTTTGCCGTTGATGATGATAAAAGCGCCATAATTTCTAATGTCATGAGCATGTCCGATAACAATTCCGTTTTGATAAGCCGGCCAATTCTGCATTTCCGAAATATCCGTAGCCCAAGACCAATTTAATTTAAATTGATAAAATGTATCAGCTTTTTTAGTGCAGTTAAAATAGGAGGTGTTAAAAGGGCACTTGAGGGCAGGGCTGAGACAGTCAGAGGTGCTTCCGGTATAAGTATATCCCAGTTCGGCACACGAAGGTTGAGCACCGCAGGTCTGGGCATAAACATTGCCGGCAATCGCCGAGGTTAAAATGCTCCCCGCCAGTAAAATTGATAGTTTCATCTTCTTTCTCCTTAGTGTTAAATTTC